>Ga0115851_100584_pt1 | contig 16860 bp, 12 predicted proteins | sample InSIn2gowninarea_FD_83865 | JGI IMG/M metagenome (GOLD analysis project Ga0115851, IMG submission 83865)
CAGGTTCATTCCTCCAGTGGAGTCTTGGTTGTGAAATTGATTTTGGAGTCGCCAGGTGGATGAGTTTAACCTTTGTGTGTTTAACCACAGTCCACCATCATAGATCAGATCTGAACCTGTAAAAGATTTCTGAAGAACATGTTAGTTCTCCCAGTGGAGTCGCCACTATGTTATCACTCAAAATTTTCTCAAGGATAAAGAAAGAAATTTCCGAGGTAACCACAAACCAATCTTTTAGACTTAGGCTCTAGCCAACCTAAGTCTAGAGAGGGCTCTCTCTTTATGATTTAACTTTGTTTTTATGGGATTTTAGGCTAGTTCTTAGAGCTCATGGGATTTTGATTTTGAAATTGAAGTTGGGTGGGGGAATTCTGGGAACGGATGGATAGAGCTAACTTCTTCAAGCCATTGGGCTATGGAGTCAAGAAAAGGATAACTTAATTGGACCAGATCACTAAAGGGAGTGTTCATAGGGCAGGCTAGCAAAGCAAAATGGAAATCTTCAGGTTCAATGGATGAGGTAGTCCTAACTAGGGTGAAAGGGCAATGGAGAATCCTTAGACCAGGATCACGATGAAGAGAAGGAAGTGATCATGAGCTAAGGGAAACTAAGAATCCTTTACTATAGACCGAGGGGGAAACTACAGAAGTAAGGGAGCATTTAAGAATTCCCTAACTAAGATAATTTAGCAGAAAACATTGAGAATGTAAACAGTCAAGACAGAGTGCATTAAAGAAAGTTCTGAAATATCATTCCTAGTTTAACATTCAGATTTCATAGAATCACATATGATTATTAAGAAACATAAAGAAAAACAATAATGCACATGAGAGAAAATACTTATTTGATTTCTGCTTTACACAAGAATCATGTGAAACATCTTTACTTTATTCCTTGATCCAGCAAGCCAATCCAGTCTTGATACAATATCAATTTAACTTGAGAGGAAAATGTATATAGAAATGTCTTGGAATCCACCCAAAATACTTCAAATGAAGAAGTATTTCTACAAATTCTAAACTGAAATATCTTGAAAAAATATCAAGATTGGTTTTACAAATATCTCAAACTGTTCTACACTAATAGGACTTAAATAAAGGACATTCAAAACTAATGAATATATTTGGAACTATTTTTATGGATTTATGGTGACAAAGAAGAGAAATTCAAATTTTATAGCAACCTTTAATTGATGATGAGGCATCCCAGTCGCTAATTGCATCCTTTCTTTATGCATTCTGCTCTAGCAATTCTGCAAGATTAGGGTCCATTGATACCTTTGTATATCTCAATCCATTATAGATATGTAAAAAGTGAAAGAGGTTATTATATATAAGTAATTTTTTAGATATACCTCTCTCAGTTTCGCAAAATTCAGCTCCAGTCGTTCACAATATTCTCTGCAAAAAAATGTCAAAAACAAGACTTTACACAGGCCGAAAAATAGGCTATGAAGACATGTACTCATCTCACTTTTGGTAATACCTGTGTAAAACATGAGATAGGTTTTTGTAGATTATCCTTTTAGGAACACAAACCTCCTTTAGTTTCTCTAAATTCATCTTGTATTGACCACAATAGTTTTTGCAAAACTATGGCTTAAACAGGAAATTTCTGAAGAATGTACCATTTCTGCTCTGATTTCATCTTTCAACCCTAAATTTGTTTTAACTATTTTTCACTTTTACTTTGGATAAACTTCATTGTTGATGTTGAAAGTTTTTTCATCTTTGTTTAACCCTTACTGCCTCCATGTTTACTTTTATTGTTTACTTTTACCGCTCTGTTTTCTCATCTATCTTCACTTTGACATGAATATGTGTGCTTTGTAACTGTCTTCCCTGCTATTTGTCTTCATGCTAGCTGCTTTACCTAACTTGCTCTTCAATCTAATACTCTTAATTCTGATACACTTTGACTATTCTTTACTGTGTCTTGTTACCTTCACTGTATATTTTAGGTTTTTACTGTTTATTTCAACAGTAAATCATTTAATTTCATGTTTCCTCTACTTATATTTTAACTATATGTTTTATTTTGCATCTCTGTTTGAATAGATTTCATAACAATCTTGGAGTAAACAGGTCTTATGACTAGTATTAAGACTATTTATCCAACACTGTGGTCTTTTGATCGTCTGTAAAACAAAACAAACTTTTAGGAAAACGTTGGGTTGACGGGGAGGGTGATTAATGGCTTTATCAAGCTTTATAGGTCTATGGAGTGAGTCCAAAGTGATTTCGGGAGGTAAACCATGTTTGAATTGGTTAGCAGAGGCTTCAGGTGGTGTAGAAGGGTTACACAGGGTTTTACTACACAAAAGGCGAAAACGAGCAACACTGGAGTTCTTGTGTTTAAACGGGTAAATGTTTGATTTGTTTGAATTTTGATGCAAAGTGAATAGTAGATGATTTGTCATGTAGCAAGCGGTGGTATGCAGTTTTCTTTGCACCGCTTTTGGGCGCTAGGTGGTTTTGGGGGGAGGCCGCCTGATTCCACTCATCGGGCGCCATGTCGCATTGGGGCCCAAGGGAAAACATCCCATTTCGGGTGGGTAAAGTTCGGGTTTCGGGCCCGTGCGAAATCAATGTGGATTGTTGGATTTGAAGGGGGAAGATCAGGTGGTGATTTTTCAATGAAAATGCATGGAAGGTAATGGGGGGGGCCAGCGGGCATTTAAGCACAGTGGTTTTGATTTAATGCGCAATTAAGGCGAGGGTTAATGCTTTGGGCGGGATTTGAATGGTGGGTTAACTTTAATTAATCGCAGATCAATTAATTACGTTAATTTGACGGGGTTTAGGGATAGTATAGTTTATATTTCAAACTAGGTCTAGGGATATTTAATTTAAAGGGATTTAATAAATACATACGTAAGAGTGTATTTTATAGGAATTACTATATATAAAGTTAGAAATTAATATGAAAATGGCGGAGAATGAATTGTGCTAAGCATAATGTGTTTTTCTGTTTTGTTTTCTTTTCACATAGAGACATTACAACTTAGGCTAAGTGCATTTTGTAGGTTTTTCCATAAAAATGGGTATCCAGGGGGGTGCTTGCTTTTCCTTAGGAAAAATGGTGTTTTATCCTAGGAAAAGGGATTTGTTTGGGAAAATGAGGGAGAGTGAAGGGGGTAATGTTTGTGGGGGGGAATTTTAATACTTAAGATCTGTAAGTCATTGGGCCAAGGGTTTGGTCCCTCCAAAAGTTAGAGAAATTTTCTTAGCTCCTTTGACTTTAAGATTTTGGGTACTTAAAACTTATTTTGTGAAATTAGTTAAGTAAAAGGTGAAATAAGTGAGGGGAAATTAATCAATTTGACTTTGTGAACTTTATGCCAGTCCAATTTCTCATCTATACTTAGAACTTTAATGATAAGGGTGCTCAATATGCTTTTATCTAACAATCATCACAATTCTAAAACCTTTCTTCTACTTACCCACCTACTCATCCTACCATTTTTACTTCTCTTTATTAGGGTGCATTTGAGCTAGCAAACCCTTATCAAACATTTTTCTTTCTTGTACAATGGTAATCCACTAAATCTAACCTTATTACATCCAAGGGCTTAGATTAAACAGTTGAGCTCCTTTACTGACTCTACCTATCTACTTATCTGCCAAGATTACACTGTTTGGTCAGATCTTTATTCTCTACCTATAGACATAAAATTGAAAACATGAAGTAGCCAAGTTTAAACATTTTGATTATCATGGATTGTGGCAAAGATTACAAGCTGCACACAATCATTTATTCTACAATAAAGTAACTAGGAGTGGCATTTTGACTTGCTCACTTTCATGGCCTTTTCTTTTCTTGGGGTTCATACTTTTTATCTTTTTTGACCTTTTTTGTTGTTTTTGTCCTTTGATTATTTTTTTAGGACACACCCTCTTTACATTTTTTAATTTTTTGAATATGGAAAACATTTGCACAAGCAAAGGTATGTACATATTACAAGTTTAATCTCATTCATTCAAAAATTATGACTCCTATTGGTATAGGAACCTAACACTTTGAAAAGCAACCGTGCCCACTCCTGAAACACTATACCTTTTGTCGTCACCCATCTCTATGCACATCTTGAGGTCTTTCTCCTCCAAGGCAATGAATAAATTTTTATCACCGGTCATGTGGAATGAGGCTCCACTATCAAGATACTAGACATAACCCATCATCGACGACACCATGCATGCGATGAGGGTAAAGTCCATTTCGAACTGAGAGGCTAATGCCTCACCTTCTGATCATTCCGAGGATCCCTTCGTGGACTTCTTCGATGGGCAAGTAGTCGCAAAATGTCCCATCTTGTGACAATTAAAGCATCCTACTTTAGACATGTCACTCTTCTTCCCTCCATGAGAATAATTCAATTTGAAATGGGAAGCCTTCCCCTTCCGTTTCCTTACCTTACTTACTAAGGCCAGATTTTCTCGATCATCATTCTTGGATGAAGAACCATCTCGTGTGCTCTTCCTAATCTCCTCCTGCATAAGATCCAACCACAGTCATTCACAATCCAGTAGTTTCTCCCTTCCATTCAAAGAGTCCTGGTAGTTATTCCAACTCTTTAGAAGGCCAAGGAGAGTGAGGCTCACCATATCATCATCGGTAGTAGTTATTCCCACACTGCCAAGCTCATCTCTGCAGGTGGTGAGCTTGTTCAAATATGTGGAAATAGTATCGCCCTTATCCATCCTAATTCTTCAAAGCTTATCCTTGAGCATCAATTTCATCTGGTTGCTACTGTTCTGGTAGATGTACTTCAATGTCTTCCACATTGAAAATGGAGTATCCTTCCCATGGAGACTCGAGACAATATGATCTTGAACTCCCTCAAGGATGATCCATCTCGTCTTTGCCACACACTTCTTCCACTCAGCCAACTCTTGTGCACTAGTTGAAGCTGGCTTTTGGATTTCTTGATCAATGAATTCCTTCAAGCCATTGTCTTCTAATACAACCTCCATTCTATCTTTCCATGCTATGTAATTCGAACTACCTTCCAACGCATACTCGAGTCTCAAGCCATAGAACACCATTGGCCAACCTTGAAGTATGATATGAATTCGATTTGCACCTGCAACCCCGAACTTCAAACTTCGAATTCTCTTCTTAGTATACTGTTCATAATTCTGATACCATGTAGACAATCTGTAATAGGTTAACCCAATAATGCAATATAAATCAAAGCATAATACTATAAGCTACTTCTACTATCAATTTGAGGAAGCTTAAAGATCGAGCTAAACAATATAATGAGAAGAAGAAGAATCAATGGCACAATACACATGAAAATAATTTTGGGGAAATCCTCAGATAAAAACCCCACACTATTGTATTATCATACATGGTAGAAATACATAGGAATTATACAAAGCCTTAGCTCTCACAACTAGCCTGCTCTCAATACAATCCTCACAGTTGCTCACAGGCAATGTTGGCTCCTCTCCAGCCTTCCTGTCTTCCCTCCAAGCTCCTATTTCCTTGCACTTTTCCTTGTGGATGATTAGCCTTCAAAACTGCACAATCCTCAAGGATGAATCCTTGATTGCATGCATGAGTTTTCTTTGTGAGAAAACACATGCAACTAATAGTACACTGTCCTTGAACATTAATCTCAACCGGGTTTTTCTCAGAATAGACATGCATGAGTTTCTGATGAGGGAACCTTCAATTAACTGGAGTAGCACTAGTTGAGTGCATTAATGCATCAACTGACTGTTAACTCACTATTAGTTCCTCAAACAGTTTGGAACTAATTTAACTGGACTTAACTCAGTAAACTGAGTTAACTAATTACAACTCAAATATAACTCAATCTTATCTCCTTAATTTAAGGGATAACTCTTGCATGACTTCAGAAAGGCTTCTAAGTTGAATTTCTCCAACTAATTAATTTAAAATAAATTAATTAGTTATTTCCAAGTAGTTATTAAGACTAAATTCGATTTTAATTCACAATTTAATTCAAGGACAAATTAAATTGGAATATTCTTGTTGCCATATTTCAATAGGTTGCGCACCTAGCCCTAGGGTCTGGTCATGTGGCATTCATTATGGCTAGGGGCGCGGGCTAGAGGCCACGTGCCCATTGGATCCATGCTCCTGGTCATGTGTAGGGCCATGTGGTTGCAGACTAGGTGCCACCACCAACCCTTCCCCGAAGTCTCCATACATGGTTACGATAATGAGTATGGGACTAGGGGCTAGGCTAATCGCCTGACCTCTCTGCTTTAGCACTCGGGCATGGGTAGTTCCATATGGATCGAGGATAGGGCCATGTGCTCACCCCACCCGACTTCCCTTTTGCCATAATTATATCATATTCCATATGACTTGGGGCCACGACTAGTTGGGCGAGCTCGTGCCCCCCCACCAACCCAAACCATCTGACGGTTGCATAATAAATAAAATTGGCCCATATATTTATCACAAGAAATAAAGTGGTAGAATAGTTAGGTGCTTGGTTAGTTACGGTGAGGCCATGGGGTCGAACCCTACCAGGGTTGATCGGTCCCCAATTCCTTTTTTTCATCAAACCTGAGGGTCACGTGGTGCCTCCTGATTGGGCAATCTGAAATTCACCAACCAATCAAAATCTTCCAACCTGACCTATACAACCTACCATGTGTCAACACATATTGGCTCATATTACATCCGTACTTCCCAATCAACCTGTTGACATCAGTGCGACATCACTATATGGCCTGCCTAGTCAGCAACCTAATCAACCTTGCAAGTTCACTTTTTAGTTATTTGCCAGAAACTTCATAATGTGATAATTTTCATATACAATGTTAGGTTAAGGCAATTCAAATTTCATTTGAATCAAAACGACGAGATCTACGATTTGGAACTAGTTTCGAGCAATTTTGAGCACTTTGTTTTTTGAGCATATTTTTTATCCCATGGATCAAGTTCCTACAAAAACGATGATAAGTTCAACTTAATAAGGTGAGAATAAAAAATAAGATATATCTCTCATATTTTGTTTCCTCAATATTAATCTTTATTCTTACTTACTAATGCATCAAAGCATCAGAAGCTTTATAGATAGCCGAATGACTAAAGGCTCCATAAGTAAAATGTGTAAGAAAGTAAAATACAACTATGAGTTAAATTGATATTGTTTTATCTCTGAGATGATAATGGTAAGCTATCATGCCAGGGCATGTAAGATAATTGTTTTGGGGGTTTTGTTTTAATTTGGAGGACCAATGTATGAAACATATTTAAAATAGTGATAAATAACCTTTTGAATAGTATTAATATTTAAACATGGGGCTTCTATTAAAATTCACACAGTGATATAGCCTGCATGGTGGTGCGCAGAAATAGAGAGATGGTATGACTACCACTGTCTTCAAATTGAAAATTAAATAATCATAAGTAAGAAAACCTTTAAACTATGTTCAGAAGGTTTAACAAAATATGCTTAAGCTTACAACAAATGTTGATGATATTATGATTTAGAGGGAATTCATAAAACAAATAGTTTATATAATTCATTCTCTTTATAGATGATCACTTCAAAAGCTTATAAGAATAATTGAAACACAATTACTCCTGCCTTGTTATCTTTGTAAAATATAAGGACATGAAGAAAACACTGTGAAATAAAACTGGAAAAACTTACAGAAAAATGAAACTGTATGAGTCAGAATTTAGAATTCGTTTGCTTTTATATTAATGATTCAAAAAAGTCAAGTACATTCAATGTTTAGGAATGCTTCTTCAAGGGTGCAACCCTTAATAACTCATGAAAGAGAGTTATTTATACAATCTGAGAACTAAGAAAATATCTTAAACTTCTTTACAAAAATAGATAATTACAAAATCAAGAATATAAAGTGATAGTGGATCTCTCACTATTTTAGTGATGAGCTGTTGATGACTGTTGCTGGAAAAATTGAGAACTATTGAGCTGGTGATGACTGTCCCTATAAATATTGAATGTTGTTTGATCACCCTTTTAGTCAAGTAAATCAGTTAATTCTTCCCAGCGTTTCTTATATGGGATAGATAACTTAGTTACCCTCCTATAAACTTCATCCATCTTTGTATACTTAGTGAAAATGAGTTTTACTAGAAATATATTCCTAATTTCATCTAAGGTGAAAAATGAATCTCTAAAAGCCCCACGGGGGTAGGCGAGTTGGTAATCACAATGCGGTGAAGTTTGTTAGAAAGGCGGGCTCTGTACTGAAGATCATGAGTTCAAATCCCCCGGACTAGCCCGGGAGCTGTGGAGAGGGCCGAGCGCAGTTTCCCAAGGGTTATAATGGTAGCGGTTAGAATCGACCCCATGTAACGTGAGTTGCGAGGCTACTCCAGTTGTCGATTCCTCTGTAATAAAAACAAAACAAAAAAACAAAAAAGGAATCTCTGAGTGCATTCAGCACAACCCTTGGTGTTGCTGCACCTCTTATATTTGAAACTAAAGCAACATTGGTACCCACTGAAAAACCTTTGAACTATAGTATTCACATTGCTGCACTTTTCCTCCGATTGAAGGATGAGGTTTTTCTTGGTGATGATCTTCTTTACTTCTAGTATAGTTGTTGTTCTATCATTTATACCCAATTCTTCAAGCTCATATCTGTCTTTAGAATTGAGGAACTTGATTATTTCAGAAGAAATTTATGGCATGTCCTCAAGTTCTTTCGAAATAGTTTACACAGCTTCCTGAGCTTTCTCCAACATGTCTTTTGATCAAAACTATCTTGATATAGGGCCAGATATCTTGACTACTTCAGTAATTTCTTCCCATAGAATTTCCTTTGCCAAACCTAGTTTATTTCCAAGGTAGGACTCTTTGATTTCCTTCTGCAATGCTTCAATCTGACCTTTTTCTCTTTGCAACTCAGCTACGTGTGAAGTGTCTGCAACTGCTTTCATATGTTGTAACTCCTTGAGTTCATTCTGCAACTTCTTGATTTCTCTTGTCTGAATAGACAGGTTCTGAACAGCTTCAACAGGTTGTTCAGCTCCTTCTATTGTACATGTAGTTGATGTTGTGGCTGAAGTAGAAACCCTAGTTACAGGGATTGCTATAAGGGGTACTACATCCATTGGAGTTTGAGCTCTTTTGACAGCTTCCTTCTTCTCTTTAACCAATTTTTCCATTTTCTCTTCCATCTATTTTATTTGTAGTTTCTATTCCATGATGAACTTCATCATGTCAGACTTTTGAGTTTCAGTTTATTCAATCTCTTTAGCCATTAGGTCCTCAGAAGCTAGTAGTTTGAGCTGCTTCCTTAATGCTGAGAGCTTAGCATTTTTCTTCTTAACAAGTTCTTTTGCTGCATTTATGTTGAAGGGATCATATCCCATCTTCAGAACCAAATCTTCTAAAGATTTGATATTTTTGTCCTTTGCCAATGAGGAGACTTTCTCCAACTTGAGTTGTGACTATGTGTTTGCTAAGGTAACCTGCAACTTTGACAAACTCATGGAAATGTGAGTCAAAGTGGAAGAAATCATCTGACCAGTTTGTTTGTGCATCTCAATTTGCATCTCAATTTGATCAATTGGATGCACATCCTTTACATTAAATTCAAAAGAAGTCTGCTTCTGATAATGTGCAACAGTCCTAGGCTATGGAATTTGAGCTTGCAGGAAAGCCATCTTCATTTTCCCTTTCTTAGAGTCAAATATTGAAAAGTCTAGCCTGAGAGTTGGAGGAATGTTTCTAGAACTGGGTGTAGGTGTTCAATTTCAACTCTTCATTCTTCTTTTTAATCTCATTGAAAACATGAAAGATATCCTCCTCCTTGTCCTTTTGAATTCTTCCAGTGGTCTAAAATACCTACTGTTCATGAGAAGTAGTGGAATGAGTTGAGGATTGGGTAGAATGTCCACTAGACTATGTATAAATCACAATCTCTCCAAGTCCATCAAATGTTGTTTTCTAAGACTCATGTGTTGCAACAACAATCACAGAGATCCTAGGTCTCTTTTTCCTATTCACAATCCTAAAGCCCTGGCTTGATGCTTCAGTTGTAGGGGATGACTGTTCTTCCCTTTCTCTTTTAGCTGTCTTTTCCTATGCAAGTGGAGTTTGCACATTTGAAGTAGAAACTGCCTGCTTTTTAGCTTCTTGAAGGGTGTTCTCTTTCCATTCTAACTGATTTTTGTACTGCTCTATCTCAGGTCTAGATGTGTGGTGATATGCAATAAACTTATTTTCAAGCTTGAGTTTAGAAATCATTCCCATTGGGTCATAAGAACAAGTGAAACTGAGACCAAACTTCATTTCCTTTAGTAACCTATCTGCTTCTTCTCCTACTGCTCTAGCATTATAGATGAATGGACCAACCTGAGCTTTTAGCTTGAATTGAGATTTCTTCTTTGCTGCCACAAAGTGAACTTCATCTTCACTTAACCTTTGCCTAATATATTCCAGTGCAAACATTCTAATGAGGAGGTACTTGGGAAGTTTATAGGGTGGAAGCTCACAAACATAAACCCTGATTTCTATGTAGTTTTGGTAAAGATACCAATCTCTTGTTGTGACTTGATCAACTAGCTGCAACACTTTCACAATTTCATCACTGATTCTTGGTACTGGAGTTCTTCTCATAAGACTAATAGTTGGATGAATAAACAATTTTATGAACTACTTATAGGTAAACTCTTCTTTTTCCTTCATTCCCATTGTAGTCCAAAAGATCACTGATTGTTGGTTACCTTCCTCATCTAGCTTTTGTAAGGTAAATGGAAATTTGTCTCCTTGAAAATATATAAAAAGGTACACAAGTACTAAAGCATACTTGAATACTTCTTCAATGTTAAACTGGACAAATTTCTCATGTATGGCTTCAACTAGGAATTGGCTAAAGTTACAGAGAACAATGGGTTTAGAATCAGCAAAAAATATGGACAAGAAACCTAGGATAGCTTCATTAACATATTGATTAGAATTGTAACCAAGCATATAGGACAAAATAGTGGTGATTTGTTGGTTCTGTCAGGGAACATGGATGAATCATAGGTAGGCTTTCTTTTAGGTAGAGGAATGTCAATAGCTAGGAAAAGTTCAAGGGTCTGGGATCTTTTAGTAAAATATAGCTTTTGATAAGCTTTTATCAGGCTTTCATGAGAAAAAAGATGGGTTGGTATAATAGTTGGAGCTAGCAACATCTTTTCAATGGACTCAGCATTGATGAAATAGAGGATTTATCCTGTGGATGGAATGATTTCTCTTTGAATAGGATCATAGGATTCATGGCATTTCCTGACAAATTCAGGTGCTCTTTGTATCTGAGGGAAAATGTAGTGGGGAAGGAGGGAGTCCCACAGCCCTATTACATTTGTCTGATCAATAATTGATCCTCCATCCAGTAGTAAATTTCATATAAATCAAATTGAGAAGAAGTCTCAATGATTTTACGATCTCTATCAACCAAGGGAGTATGATGGAAGTCAACTTGTGGATGAATAAGAGGATCTGGGATTTCTACAATCTATTTTCCCTTAGGAGGCATCTTATCAAATGAATTGTAGACTGAAAGTGATGGAAATGGAAAAAATTGGTCTAAAACTCAGTGATAACAGTAAAAACAGTATGATTGGATAGAGACAAGTGGACCTGAATGTCGACTCTCCTCTGAACAGGAAAAAATAGATGCTTAAGTGTCGGACTGTGTTTGAGCTGTAAGGGGAAAATATCTAGTGATCAATTTGGTTACAGAAATGCACTGCGTAACCATTTTCATGGAGGAACAAGGCTTTTAATGGAAAAATTGTAGCAGAGTTGTTGAATGAATGGTTAAATCTACATTAATTATCCAATGGGATTAATTAACGGGTGTTTGGGACATAAATTTGTGGGAGTTATGAATTGAATCAATAACGGATAAGCAGTAGTTGATTGGATGGAATAAGTGACATGGAGCGGAAGTGGACATTGACATGAAGCGGCGGTAAATGGTCACACATAAACTGCGTTCGGGAGCAACTTGAGGCAGCAAGTTGTTTTGGGATTTTAAGTCTCGAAAGACCAAAATGAGGAAAAAGTGGTTTAAAAAGGCAATTTCGAAAACTGCCCATTTTGGACGCGCTCCCCCCCCAAACCCTCCAGCGATAAAGTTCGGACGACAAATGAGGGCCAAGGAGGGATGTGGCCCATCAGATCTTGAGGGAGCATGTGGGATGAAAGGTAAGGTGGAAGGGATTTAACATGTGAGGCAGAAGTGATGATGGGGTCATGATTTTATGGCAGATGTGACAATTTTGAGTAATGGGGGAATAAATGAATGAAGTTAGGGTGTTTAACAAATAACATTGATGCTTAGAATTCATAGTTAATTTAAAATGTGACATCGTATGCATGCATTATCCAATGTTACAACTTAGGATAAAATCCTTTCATACTCCAATTATTCCTCATATGTCTACCTACCCTTTACACTCCTAACATTTTCATTTATTCATCCGAGTGCATTTAGGCTAGCAACTCAATATTTCCTTTTAATGACTAATCTACCTCTATCCCTTATTTCCTCCATTGGCTCAGATTAAACTGTTGAGCCAATTTTATTTGCTACCTATTGACAAATAATTCAAACAAAATCCAATTATTATGAAACTGTACAATTGAATTATATGAACTAGTGTGGCATTTAAACAATCTGCACACAATTTTATTTGCAAAACTAAACTAAACTAAGAGTAGTGGCATTTGGATTTGCAACACTTTCAGAGTTTATTATTTGTTGCTTTTCTTTCTAACTTAACATTTTATTTTTGCCTCCATTTTTAGGGCATCTATTCTATCATTTTATTTGATATGGACTTATTCATAAAAAATTCCTAACATTTTTTAAATTGAATACTCTTTTTGTCCATATCCTAACTTAACATTTTTTTGAAATATATTTTCATTTTTTGACTAATTGATACTAACTTACCAAAACCAAAAAATGCTACAACATCAACGCCAACTGAGGATTTCTTTCTCTCGTAGAATGCAGAGAACCTACAGATCCATGTGCCTTCTCCTTGGACTATGGGGTATTTGCTGTAAAAAATAACACTCACATCTTGAAAAGTAAAATAAACCGGAGTTTTTACAATGATAGTAATGAAATCTACTTCAACTTCTTAGTCCTTAATGTAATGTTTGAGAAAGCTTCCATTAACAGGATAAGTGGAATATAGTCCCACAAGATTTTGTAGCACAAAAGTGTTGTTTCCCTTTACTTCAGCAATAGCTAAAGGTCCAAACCACAGGTTATCAAACTTTCCATGTTTTCCCTTATCTTCTCTTCTGGAATCCCATCTTAGAACTAGATCACCCTCCTTGAAGTCCCTTTCCCTAGCTCTTTTGTCAAACAGGCTCTTCATCTTATTATGATACTTTTTCAATTTATAATGAACTTCATATCCGTTTTCATTTAGTTCAATAATCTGATTTATTCTCCTTGAAAAATCATCAGGTTCATCAGTTGAATCCTGCAGGAATTGTATAACAAGTAAGGCCAAGTTGGTAGGGAATATTGCATCTTTCCCACACACTAACTAAAAAGGAGATATTCCAGTAGATCTCTTTGGAGTAATCTTGTTTTCCCATACTGCATAAATTAGATGAGAGTCCCAACTCTTTTTATGATCTGCTAAAGTGTTTTTGGTCACCTTTACTAGACTTTTGTTTGAGGATTCTGCAAGACCATTACCTTGAGGGTAATATGGAGTTAAATGATGTAATAGAATTTGATATTTCTGGCAAAACTCAATCATTTTAACATTTGAAAATGTTGCTGCATTATCAGTAACAATTTGTGTTGGGAAACCAAACCTAGATAAGATATTTTCTTCAATGAATTTGATTACTACTCAATCAGTAGAATTTCTTACTGGAATTGCTTCCACCCATTTGGTAAAGTAGTCTGTTGCAGTGAGAATCCATCTATGCTAATTGCTTGAAACAGGATGAATCTCTCCAATAAAATATAGCCCCAATTGGGAAAAGGTGTTGGGACTATTGTTGGGATTAGTGGAAGAGCTGCTAGTTTTTTCTTACTAGTAAACATCTCACAAGGGACACAACTTCTGACCTTTTCTCCTACTTGTAAGAACAATGTGGGCCAATAAAATCCCACCCTCAATATCTTATATGCTATTTCTCTCCAAGCATAATGTCCTCCACAAAATCCTATATGAAATTGATCAATGATTCCTTTAATTTTTTATTCTATCAAACATAATAACAAGATATTTAGTGGGTCCTTCCAGTACATATTTGCATTTATGATACAGTATTTGACTACCTTCAATTTGAGAGCATTACATTGACTTTTAGAAAATGATGTTGGACATTCAAAATGGATCAAGAAAATTACAATATCTTGATACCAATTTGAAGAAATATTTTTCTCATCAATGTGTAAAGGGATGATCCGATCTGAAGGTAAAGGTTCTTGTGGATTCTTTTCTTCTGCAAGAACAGAAGGTTTTTATGGATTCTTCCCTTCTGCAAGAACATAAGGTTCTTGTGGATTCTTCCCTCTACAGGAACAAAAGGTTCTTTTGGATTCTTCTTATCTGAACTTTTAGAAGGTTCTTGTGGATTCTTCTTATCTAAACTTTGAGAAGGTTCTTATGGATTCTTCCCTTATATTTCCAAAACAAAGTTGATGCCAAGCACTTTACAGTTTGATTAAGCCAAAATCTTAGTTAATCCTTGACCCTTGACCAGCTTTGTAGTTTTGATAGTTAGATAAAACTCTAGTATTTGAATGATCCATCTACCTCTCTTCCCATCAGTGTCAGGTTGGGTTAAAACAATCTTCACAACACTGTTAGGAACATAAGCAGTAACAGGTGAATGTAGGACATACATCCTAAATTATTTCAGGGCTTGTATAAGGGTATAGACTTGGTTTTCAATTATGCCATACTTAATCCTGACATCTCTCATAACCTTACTAAAAAAGGCTATAGGTTGGTCATGGGAATCTACATTCTTTTGTACTAAAACAACAACAAGGGTTGTTTCAGAGGCAAAGGAAAATATACTCAATGGCTTGGTATAATCAGGACTAGCCAAGGTTGGAGCTTCAAAGATAGCTTTCTTGATTTTGTCAAATGCATACCTGGAAGAGATAGTCCATTTAACTTCATGATCCTTTCGGAGCATATCAGTTATGTCTTTCACAATTTCAACATAATTTGGGAATAAACCTCCTTAAAAAATTAATCTTTCCTAGAAAAGCTTGGATATCCTTCTTATTTCTAGGTAATGACAATCTTTTTATTGCAGAAAAATGTTTGGGATAAATCACCACTCCTAGTTTTGAGGTTATATGGCCTAACAGCTTTCCTTATTTGATAGCAAAAGGAGACCTTTTAGGATTGAGGGATATTCCAAATTTCCTACACCTGTCAAAAATCTTCATCAAGTGCTTTAGATGTTTCTGATCAGAATTAGAAAAAATAGTTATGTCATCAAGATAAATGACTACAAATTTGTTTACCTGTCCCACAAAAGCTATGTCCATAGCTCTTTGAAAACTCGCTACAGCATTGGACAAGCTAAAGGCAATTCTAGAGTACATAAATGTACCCCAAGGTGTAGTAAGAGTTGTCTTCTCTCTGTCTGTTGGATCAACATTTATCTGATTGTAACCTAAAAAACCATCAAGCATGGAAAGTCTTTGTGCTCTTGAAACCATCTAAAGTAACTGATCCATTTTGGGTAAGGGATAGTTATCTTTTAATGATGCTTTGTTCAAATTTCTAAGGTCCACACAAAGTCTGATTTCTCCATTCTTCTTTCTAACAGTAACTAAATTAGCAACCCAATTAGAATATCTAAGAGGGAGAATAATATGGGCATCTAGAATTTTTTTCATTTGCTTTTCTACAATTGGTATAAGTGCTGGATTAATCCTTCTAAGTTTATGTTGACAAAGTTTTGCTTATGGTTTGAAATGAATCTTACGCTGTATCAGTGATATATCATAAGTTTTCAGATCAGCATAGGTCCATGCAAAAACATCCTTGTATTTTTCAAATAACTTAAGGTATTGAGCATTAATTCCAGGATCTAAGGATGCGTAGATTTTGAGGCTCCTAATATCATCATTTGTTCCAATGTTTACCTCCTCTATGTCATCTTGTGGAGAGATTGACTGTGGGTTTCTAAGAACATCATTTTGGTCAAATAATTTCTCTAAAGGAATGAGCCCTTTGGGGATAAAATTGTTAGACAATTGAATGATATCATGATTGACAATTTTTTATTTGAAATTTGAATTATCATTTTCATTTGAATTCTCAATTGTTTCAGTTGTATTTTCATCAATTTGTAGAACTGAAAATTCATCTATAACCTGCAGAAAAGATTTTAACTGTTCATCATCTTCAAATATCTACCAGTATTTTAGGTTATCTAGGATGGATGGCCTATATTTGACTTGTATTTGATAGAGCACATTAGTTTGATCAGGGATTTTAAATGAACTAGCAGAAACAACTAGGGAATCTACATGAATATTCTGATCCCTTGGGATATAAGTCAAATTAAAAACATTGAAGAAATTTTCAACTGAATCCCAAACCTCATTTCGATAGGATCTAAGCCTAGGATGTTTTGTTTGGAAAGAAATAGCATATAAGATATTGAGGGTGGGATTTTATTGGCCCACATTGTTCTTACAAGTAGGAGAAAAGGTCACTAACTGCAATCCTAAAAGGAAAGCTTCATATTCAACTACATTATTTGTAACTTCAAAATCAAGTTTGCATGATTGTGTAATGTTTTCTTTTTTCGGTGAGATTAATACTACCCCGCTCCTACTACACATTTTGTACAAGAACCATCAAAGAATAACTTCCAGACATCAGTTTGA
>Ga0115851_100585_pt1 | contig 16858 bp, 14 predicted proteins | sample InSIn2gowninarea_FD_83865 | JGI IMG/M metagenome (GOLD analysis project Ga0115851, IMG submission 83865)
AGTGGTCAATATGGAGTCCTAACATCCCCCCCCAACTAAAAAGGTTGCATGTCCTCATGCAACGTTTACTCTGAATCTGAGTCGGAGTACTGGGATGAAGAGTGTAAATTGCTGATACAGTAGCTATGGAAAGTATTGTCAAACCTGTTTCTAAACCCGTAGACACTCTGTAGTTACTTCCATGCTGCCAACTCCTCCTTTTTGGTCAACGTAAAATGACTCTTGTATTGCTGACCAGATAACCACAAGAGAGGAAAATGAAATCAGTACTCAATCCACTTTTCAGCACATTGTTCCATACATCTAACATAGTAAGGTATCCTTGAAATTGTTGCCTGTAGATTTAGGGGATTATAGGGATGATACTCCTGTCTTTCTTTGGGACAATGTTCCCAAAATAGATTGTTGGCTTTGATAGCCAAAGCTCCCTTTGTTTTCACATAATGTTGGCAGTCTCGCAAGACTGCTGCTTGTAGTTGCCTAATGTGATCAACCAGTCCTGGTTCACTTAAAATTAGTTGATGTTGTGCAATGAAGGTGACTGCATTTTGAGGTTCAACCCTAATCCAAAGGAGGCATTTCTATTAATTGTGTTGTGCTGATATGAAAGCATTCTGCCAAGTAAGTTGGTTAGCTAGAAAGGAAATGAAAGCTCTTATTTGTATGTCACCAGCAAGAGGAAGTATATTCATTTTTCTGTCTTCAAACATAGCTTCATTATGGAGATAGAGCTCACACAGCAAATTCTGATCATTATTGGGTGCTTGTGTAAAAGTTTCAATAAATTTTTCTGATGTAGTCACCTGGTGGGGTCTGCCATCTCTGACTGCCTTTATTTGTAAGAATGTTAAGCGTTCCCTCAAAAATATTTCATAGTTAAAAAATGGTTTTCTTGTAGCACGTATCCTTTGAACCAAATCAAAAATATAGGACAGTCTAGCTTTTAGTTTCTTATTTTCTTTTTATTGAGCTCGAGACTGTTCAAGTGCTTCCCAATTTTTATATGCATAACTGAACCAGATTTCCTTTTGCTGTTGGAGTGCTTTCCCTTGTAATAGTTCATATTCTGTCCTCCATATGCCCTTTAGTTCCTGAAAACTAGAGGTCTCTATGCAAGCATTGCTGACAGAGGGGGGTTCAGTCTGTGCATAGGCATCAGTAAGAAATTTCTGCTTTGTGATAGTTTGGGTAGGCCGGGGTGGTTCTATGTCTTCTTCTCCACTTCTTGAAGAGCTTGCTGGTTCTTGTGTAACAGCAGGTTCTTCTTTTTCTTGTTCTGCAATTTTTGGAGAGCCTACTGGTTCTTGTGTAACAACAGGTTGTTCTGTTTCTTCCTCTACAATTTTTGGAGAGCTTGCTGGTTCTTGTGTAGCAACAGGTTGTTCTGTTTTGATCATAACAGGAGAAGGCTGTGAACTAGCTGTAGTTATTGGAACTTGGACTGTCTTATATCCTGCTTGAGTGTAAAGCTCACCACACTCACTGCACATATATTCATTATGTTGACTCTTTTCAGTTGCAGATGCTACCCGTGCTAGGATGTGCAGGTTGTATTCATTTTGATAAGCTTCTTTGACCCTTATTATCTCTTCCTGATAATCCTGAATTTGAGATTTTAAAAATTCAATTTCTTCCTGCAGGGAGGCTATGGTAGGCTAAGCTTGTGTAACTGCAGGCTCCAGTGGAGGAGGAGATCATTTTTCAGCATCCATTTGATCACTTGTACCCACAACAGGTGGTTCTTGTGTGTCACCTATTGGGGCAGTGGCTGGTTCTTGTGTAGCAGCCACTTGCCCAATATTACCTTGGGTGTCTATTTTGGATTTTTCGGTAGCTGGTTCTTGTGTAACAGCTGCCTCAAAAAATAATGTCACGAAACTGTGAACACTCTGCATCTCAGCACCAGAGGGTGAGGAAGGGGAGTGCTCAGGGTTGGTAGGAATGCAGGCTCTTAAGATGATGGGTGGAGAGCTGGAGAGAATGGGGCTAGCGGGTTTAGTTACTACAGACGACCGAGCCCGTCGCCTTAGTAGGGAAGCAGGGAATTCAGATATTTTTCTTTTTCAGCCAGTTTCTTTTAAAATAGGGGAAGTAGCGGAAATAGCAGCTGCTTTGACTGAAGCCCTAGTTCTTTTTCTTTTTGGTGGGGTTTCAATTTTCTGCTACTTTTTTCTTTTAAGAAAGGTGATAGGAATATTATCATTAGTGTCGTCAGTAGAGATATGAAGTATGGGGGTGGATGGCTCGGGTTTATTGGGGGATGGGGTCCTCTGAAGGGGCGTTTCCACTGTTGATTGTTGATTTTCAGCAACTTGTGGGGGACTTTCTTCAGTTTGCTGGGGAATTTCTTGGGGTATTTGTTCTGATTGCTGGGAAGTATCCTCTGCTTGCTGAGGAATTTCCTGGGGTATTTGTTCTGATTGCTGGGAAATATCCTCTGTTTGTTGAGGAATTTCCTCATCCTGCTGAGGTATGTCCTCAACTTGGTGAGGAATTTCCTCATCCTGTTGAGGTATGTCCTCAGCTTAGTGAGGAATTTCCTCCTTTTGGTGAGGAATTTCCTCTTTTGGCTGAGGATTTTCTTCCCTTTGCTGGAGAGGATTAATGAGGGGAGGGAGGTGGTTTAAAGCAAAGCCTCTATTTATCAGTAATTGAGCTAAGCGGTGGTGTTTCAAGGAAAGGAGCGGATGCTTCGCATTTACAGTATAACGTGACATATTTCTTAGACACCCCAATAGATAATAAGGCATATTTATCAACTGACCATGCCTCAAGTGATTTAACAAGACGAAGTCATGCTGGTAAATTACCTGGTAACGACCTTTGCAAGTAAAGTATTGCTTAACGAACTCAGCAACTTTCGGCCATGGTTGGGGCAGTGATTGAAGTGTTACGCCTCTACCCTTGGGTTCCACCTGCTTGCCTGGTTGGAGAAAATCTTGCTGCGCATTGAGGATCAGATGCTTCCTACTAAACCAGCGCATGCCATTAGTTGGTAGCCCTGAAACTTGGGCTATGACTTCTTCTATGACTGGAATTTGTACTCCCTGAACGATGGAAAATCCCTCTGTTAAGTTGCATGCGAACTCAAGGACTTGCTGTGTATTGAAATCTGGGAGTCTCCTAAAATAATCTAGCCATCCCGCTTGCAGGAAGATTTGGTAGGCCTCGGGGTAGAGCTCAAGTAGTGCTGTTGTGCCGGGTTCATATGTAATCAGATTTCCTCCCATAGTTGTTGTTTCAGTGAAAATACTCAGTGCAGAGCCGAGTTTCCGAGTTCGATCCAAAGTAAACTTTTACAAATGAGAACATGACATGATGAGGTGACTTTTACATACTACCGGGAGAGCTAAGGATGGCGGTGATTGATGTGTTATGCAATTATTATAGTGTTTTGGTAATCCCCCCCAAGGCTACGGCTGAGTGATATGATTGGTAGTACAATGATTCGGTAGTCCTATCAGCGTCTCCACATTAACTATTATTTAATATCCACACATAATCATGCGTACCTTTATATTTTACCTTTTTAGTTGCTGCGTCGAAAAGTCTTATCTTGTCTTTTGCTGGATTAATAATGATTAAAGCGGGTCTAAAAGTATGAGAATACCGGCGGTTTTTATTACTGACGAGAAGTAGTAGTGGAGAATTGTAATTATCAGAGTGCATAGCTGGTTCTTTTGATAAGAAATGGTATGTTTCATGAAAATAATAATTTATTTCTCGGGAACTAAAATGGAGAAATTGGTGCTTTTTAGTAAAAATGAGAAAAATTGGTGTTAAGCACTGAAAATGGTGTTACGGCATCGGGAGTTAGTGTTGCAACAATGGGGATGTTAGGACTCCATATTGACCACTTTTGACCTTGTATTTTTGCCATAATATTACCCTCTTCAGCCCGTAAGTTGAAAGCCTTGCTAACATATTGACCTAATTATTCCAAGGTATGAAGTAACTCTCCTCATTACTATATTTTTAAAAATTCAACACATATTCATGTTATCTTTATATAATTAATCTTTGGAAAGTTGACTAAGTTTCTGAGTAACCGTTGAACTGTTCAAAGTCTGCAGAATTATAATTCACAGTTGCTGAAACACCAGAAACAGCAACTACGCAGTTGCTGCAACACCAGAAACAGCAACTACGCAGTTGCTGCAACACCAGAAACAACAACTATCTAAAGTGGGTAAAACCTCATTTTGCAACAGCTGGAACACCAGAAACAACAATGGCCTAGTGGGAGCAGCAACCATCTGAAGATCGGCAGAACTCTATTTTGCAGATGCTGACATAGCACGATCAGCAAATGTCCAGAAATGGTAAAACACAGTTACAGTTGCTGAGACACCAGGAACAGCATGAGTTTACTAAATCAAAAACAATGGTGAAGCTACAAAGGATAGTACGAGGATTCCAAGGAGATGGTTGAGGTTCGTTTAACAGCTTTCTAACAGCAAGAGACCTAAGAAGGAATACACAATCACACATTGTTGTAACGGCATGCTGTAGCAAGAATGGATTTCTTATTTTGTATAAGAGGGTCAAACTGGATGAATCATGACAGTCTATTGTAATAGATGTCTCCTCTATAAAGAGAAGACATCTACGTTGAAGAGGGGGTAACGGGGAAAATTGTATTACAGAACAAGTCTGAACCTGTATTGTAATTCAACATTTTGGCAGACGAATAAAGTACTCTTCTGAGCATTTTAATTTAGTATCTGTGACCTGGGGAATCTTGTGAGAGGGACAGGGCCCACCTTCTTCACAAGATTCACCAATTTCTTTCTGTTAAGTGTGAGTGTGTTTGAGTTCTGTAGCATTACCTCTGATATTTTCCTTTTTGCTAATTGTTGGGCCTTAGTTTTGGTCTTATTTTTGCTCAAAGAAACTTACTAATCCATTTATTTCCCATCCATTTTCCCTTCATTTATTCCATTTTTATGTATATTTGATATCCATTCAGGTATTTAATTTTAATTTCTCAATTTCTAAAGTTTTTATGAAAGTTTGGTTTTTAGTACAAAATTGGCAGATTCAGAAATTCCCGTAATAGCTCTGTGGTTGATATTGTTGCAGGACACTTGGGAACAAATTGAATACATGGATGGATAGCTTGGGAACTAGGACTAAGCCAACTATGGTTAGTTCGAACAAAACAAGCTTTATTAAGCCTATTTGGTGCTAGTCAATCATGACTAGTCATTCAGAAATTCCATAGAAATAGGGCAGTTTTGAGATTTTATAGGATTGGTCATCTTTCTTGGGATGGGAGTAATGAATTCGACTTGGATAGGTGGAAGAGAGTAAATGGGTTTGTTTGAGTGAATATAGATCAGTTTGTTTCATGAGACTTCTTATTTAAAGCCAAAACTTTGATGGCTTATGTATTGAACATATTTTACTTTGATGCTGTGACACCTTTGGATTGAGAAGTTAATTTGAAGACTTGTGTTATTATTATTTTGCTATTCAATGCTATGGATGTGTGACTGATTTAAGCTTCTAATATCACCTCTCAAGTGTGCAAGGCAAAGGTGGAGGGCCCCCATTCCAAGCTAAGTACACTTCCTTGTTAACTAGTTTTATTTTCTTGTAATCTGGTTATTGTAGAACTGGTTTTTCAAAGATTTATTTCAGATTGCTTTATGGTTCATGCATAGTGATTGATTTCATTAGTTCATAGCTTATTCATCACTTTATTGAGTTGGAAAAATAGGTGTTCAAGTTGAGCATCCCCTCTACTAAAATGATGAATTAAAACTAGTTTCCTTTGTTTACGTGCAAATAGTTTCTTATTGACATTTTGATATTGAGATGAATGAATTATGATGGAATACCATATGTGTCTCTTAAGTTAAGAGCTTCTTTCATTAATAATTTATCCATCTTAAGTTCTTTGTTTTAATCTCTGATTCATTAAGTGGTAATTGAGGTGAAAGTGGACTTCTTGAGTCAAGAACCATTTCAATGTTTTTCCTCTTTTTAAACTGATTGAATTAGAGTTATAGAATGTATTATTTTTAGCTTTTGAATAACTTATCTTTCAAGGTTTGATTACATCTGATCTACACATATAGTGAACTTGCCTCAAAGCATAAACAACCCGGATTGATAAGAAATAATTGTGTTAATTTAGGTACATGAATTAGCTCAACATTTTGGCGCCGTTGCCGGGGAGGAAAATATCGGCATAATCATTAGAAAGATAAAATTTCAAAACAAACAAAAACATTAGTTACATCATTTTCCTTTAGTTATTTTTCTTTATGCCTAGATATATAGATCCTCAAGGTAGATTTATTAAAACCCCCCCACAAATAGAGATAGAATCATCAAACACCCCAGTTACTGGTAATCCAATCATTGAGGAATTGGCAGAAAAACAAAGAATTGGACAAAGATTAACTTTGATTAAGAGGCAAACTTTGTTAGCTTGGGAAGCAACGCAAAAACAATCTTCAATTTCTAGAAAACAAAAAGAAATTATCAAAGGAAAACAACATGTCTTTCCATCCATCAATCCTCTTATCTTCCAGCAACCTGAAACTCCACTCAAAGTTGAAACAAACCAACCAATGGCAGAAGAGGGACATGGATCTGTTATTTTCACTCCTGAACAACGAGCTGAATATGACAGACAAAAAAGAGAATGGAGAAGGAAGAGAGAGGAAGAGGCAAAACAAGAAAATGATAGAGAGATAGAAAACGATCGGAAAAGACAAGAAGATGGTAATGATGAAGAGGCTACCTTTGGCTTTCCAATAGTAGACACAAGTGAAATCTTAGGAGAAGAAGTGAAAATGAAAAATATTCCACCTTCGGTATTACCAAATTTTTATGGAATGTCCACAGAAGATCCTGATGCATTTATGTTTGAATTTGATATTCTATGCAGGACATATGGATACACTAATGACATTCATAAACTTCATCTTTTCCCTGCAACATTAAAAGCAGCAGCTTTAAAATGGTTCATGGGTTTAGGAGAACAAACAATAGCTTCTTGTGATGATATGAGATCAATCTTCCTTAAAGAATATCAACCTTATTGTAGATCTAGAGATTCAAAGGAAGATGTTTTCAGAATGACGCAACAAGAAGATGAAAATTTAGAAGAGTATTCGGAAAGATTTGCATATAACCTACAAAAATCTAAACAACACTCTCTAAACCAAGAAACCATTCGAACAATCTTTCTCAAGGGTGTAAGGGATGAATACCTTGACATTTTGAATGTGATGGGTAAAGGAGACATTTCAAACATACCATTCGAAGAAATTGCTGAGTTATGTCAAAAATATTCTAGAGGAAGATCAAAAATAGGAAAAAGAGAAGCAAGTTCAAAAGCAGCAAAGTCAGCTGCAGGAGGGATAACAAGAGCTGAAATCGGAAGCTTGTTGGAAAATTTCAAAACAGATCTCTTGAGTACATTAGGGACACAAGTAGATGTGCTAAAGGCAAACAAGAAGAAAGAAGAACAAGAGCAAGCTCTAGCAATCTTTTGTTCCAAATGTAGAAAGAAACATCCATTGAGAGAATGTCCTTTGGATAGTATTCAGGTTTGTGGTCTTTGTACAGAAAATCATTCCACAGAAAATTGTCTACGATTGAAAGAATTACAATTGAATTCAATGGAAGAGGTGCCAGGAATAGAAGGTTTTTATTATGTAGCACCACGGAGACCATGGCAACCTAGGATGCCCCAACAAAATCAACAACAATTCCCTCAACAAAATTACCTCTATCCACCTCAAAATCCATGGACTCCTCCAATGCCATGGCAAGCTTGGCCTCCACAAAAATATTCACAACAACCTGCACAAGGTTGGAGAGGATATGGTTATGGAAACCAACCACCTCAACAGTATCACCAACAATACCAACAACAATACCAACAGCCATTTACTTTTCCACAATATTCACAATCCATGCCATTTCAACAACAACATTCTGCATATCCGCAATCCATGCCATTTCCACAGCAGAGTCCACCACCGATGTTGACCTAACCACAACAGTTACAACTACCCACAAATCAACGCAGACCAACTCAATTACCAGCCCAACCAATGGCAAATCCGAGTAATAAGGTGGACAAATCTGCATACACTGTAGAGGAAGCAACATGTTTTCCCACCTATTCGATTCTTCCTCTTAATGATGTCCATCTGAGGTCTGGAAAAGTTCTTAAATAGGATTCTCCTCCAATCATAGAAGAACTGACTTAACAAGGAGAATCATCTGAAACATCACAAACTGAGATGCAAATTCATAAAGGAAAAACAATTACAACTCAAACACCACCTTATCCTGAAAGGTTAGTGGAACAAAAACAAGAAATAACCCTTCTTGAATTTGATATTTTAGATGAGTTAAAACATGCTTATGTAAAAATTCCTTTGTTGAAAGCAATTAAAGAAATACCAATATATGCTAAAACAATAAAGGAATTGTGCATTAAGAAATCAAAGAAAAAGAAGAAGGATCCTACTACAATCCAAGTCATTGGTAAACTAGCCAGCCTCATGTCTACACAAAGCATAGTAGAAAAATATATTGATCCTGGTATCCCTATGGTTACTATATCAATAAATAATTTCTCAGTACCAAACACATTAATAGACTTGGGAGCAGCTATAAATGTAATGACAATGGAGACAATGAAAACTTTGCATTTAAACAACATTAAATCAACCTATACGATTTTAGAACTAGCAGATAGATCTAAAGTTGTTCCTGAAGGAATATTAGAAGATATCATAGTCTCTTTGGATTCATGGGAGTATCCTGTTGACTTCCTTATCTTGCAACCAAAAACCAATTTGGGAGGACATCCTTTAATCTTAGGCAGACCCTGGTTAGCTACCGCTGATGCCTTTATAGGATGCAGATCAGGAAACATGATTATTTCACATGGAGATGAAAGGAAACACATTGCTCTTTATTCACCTGCACAATCAACTTCTTTAGAATCAGTACTTAAAACTCAAGAAAAACATCAAACTAAATCAGTTTTAAGTATAAATCAATTCTTTGATTTTACAGAAGAAGAAGGGAACGAAGACTTAATGGATCTTTTCATTTCAGAACCAAACATTTCAAAGCAGTTTAGAGAAGTCCAATATGCAGCTGCAAGTAACCTCTTGAATCAATGTTTTCAGGAAAATTGTACTGTTCAAACTTTGCGGAATTCCTTTATAGACATCTTTCCTGTAAACACAATCTCTAATCCTACAATAAAAATAATTGAGGTATATCCGGGAAAATATTTAAACATTGGAAACCAGTTGCAATCAGCACAAGAGCAAGAGGTAATTGCACTATTACAAAAATATTCAAAAGCTTTTGCCTGGGATTATACTGACATGCAAGGAATCCATCCTAGCACATGTATCCACCACATCTATACAGATGATCAACTTAAACCTGTAAGGCAACCTCAAAGATGAATGAATCCCATGATGAAAGAAATCGTGAAAGAGGAACTGCAAAAATTGTTAAATGTTGGATTCATCTATCCTATTTCAGATAGTCAATGGGTTTCTCCATTGGTTATAGTACCAAAGAAAAATGGAAAGTGGAGGGTATGTGTGGATTATCGGGAACTAAACAAAGCTACACTAAAAGATCATTTTCCTCTACCATTCATTGATCAAGTGTTAGACTCATTAGCTGGAAAGAAATTTTTCTCCTTTTTGGATGGGTTTAGCGGATACAACCAGATAAGAATAGCAATAGAAGACCAAGACAAGACAACATTCACTTTCCCATGGGGAACCTATGCATATAATGTTTTGCCATTTGGTTTATGCAATGCACCTGCAACTTTTCAACGAGCAGTGCTTGCAATATTTGCTGATCTAATTCATGAATGTGTAGAGGTTTATATGGATGACTTTACAGTTTATGGAAACAAATATAATGATTGCTTAAATAACCTTGAGAAAGTTCTGAAACGATGCATTGAAACAAATTTGTCATTAAGGAATGAGAAATGCTATATGATGTTGACAGAAGGAATAGTCCTGGGACACCATATTTCTGCTTCAGGAATTAAGGTGGATCCAACAAAAATCCATGTCCTAGTAAACTTAATGCCTCCTACAACATAGAAAGAGGTAAGAAGTTTCTTAGGCTATGCAGGCTATTATAGACGATTCATTGAAAACTTCAGTAAAATAGCCCAACCTCTGTTCAAACTATTAGCAAAAGATATTGAATTTCATTGGACAAATGATTGTCCAAATGCATTTCAAATTTTAAAAGAGAAATTATCAGTTGCACCCATTCTCCATGGACCAAACTGGTCTTTGCCATTTCATATATCAACTGATGCATCTAATACCGCGATAGGTGCCTCTCTTGGACAGAAAGATAACTTGTTCAATTATGCAATATACTTTATAAGTAAGAATCTAACACCTGCAGAATTGAACTACACAGTCACAGAGAAAGAAATGTTAGCCGTTATACATGCAGTCAACAAATTCAGACACTATATAACAGGATATCAAGTTTTCATTCATACAGATCACGCAGCAATCAAATACTTGATGAATAAACCCATCACCAATGGAAGAATAACAAGATGGTTACTGTTATTGCAAGAATTTAATATCACAATACAAGACCAGCTAGGCAAGGAAAATCAAGTGGCTGACTTTCTGTCCCGCATACATTCACCCAACGATCCCAATCCGGTTGCGGATAACTTTCCCGATGAACACCTGTTTGCCATCACAGTAAAAACACCATGGTTTGCAGATATTGCAAACTATTTATCTTCTGGAAAGTTTCCAACTCAATTCACTAAAAAGCAAAAACACAAAATTGTTAGACAAAGCTCTAGGTATAGTTGGGTAAATGGTGATTTATTTTACACTAGTTCAGATTTGATAATTAGAAAATGTGTGCGAGAAGATGAAATATTAGACATTTTAAGAGCATGTCATGATGAACCATGTGGTGGCCATTTTGTAGATAAACGAACATCATATAAGGTGCTGCAACTGGGATATTACTAGCCATCCATCTTCAGAGACTCTACAAAATATGTCAAGCAATGTGACAGCTGCCAGAGAATAGGGAGACCAATCATAACAGATGAGATGCCGCTGAAGCCACAGGTCCTCATAGAACCATTTGAGCAATAGGCACTTGACTTCATTGGACCTATCAACCCACCATCAAATGGAAAGAGATACATCCTAGTATGTACAGACTATGTAACCAAGTGGGCAGAGGCTAAAGCAGTGAACAGAGCAATAGAAGATACAATGGTCACCTTTCTTTTTGAGGAAATCTTTGTCAGATACGGAGTGCCTAGACAAATTGTAACAGATCAAGGAACACAGTTTACTTCAAAGCTGGTACGAGATCTAACAACGAAATACAAGATCAAACACAGGAAGTCAACACCATATCATCCTCAAGCAAATGGGCAGGTTGAATCAACAAATAAAGTCCTAGAAAATATCATGACTAAAACAGTACAGCAAAACAAGAAAGATTGGTTTGAAAAAATAAAAGACGCATTATGGGCCTACAGAATCACATGGAAGAATACATCTGGCTTTAGCCCATACCAGTTGGTATATGGAAAAGAGGCCTTATTGCCTATAGAGATTCAGATACAAACATACAGCCTAGCAGCTGAATTAGGACTAGACTTGTCTGAAGCACAACAGCAACGGATTATGGAACTGAATCAATTGGATGAGCATCGTCAACAAGCCATAGAACATACCACATTGGTGCAACAACAAAAAATGAAGTGGCACGAAAGATTTATCAAAATCAAGACATTCCACAAGGGAGACTGGGCATTACTGTTTGACTTCAAATTCAATGACTTCAAAGCAAAGTTCACCACACACTGGCTAGGCCCATATGAAATCGAAGAAATCTTTGATAATGGAGCAGTTAAGATTAGGACAATTGACCAGGACTCCAACTCATTTGTAGTAAATGGACATAGGCTCAAAGTTTATAACAGGCCTATCAGTAAGGAAGCATTTATGAAACAACTGGTAGAAGATGCAGAACTGGAAATCATGGCGCAACAGGCTCAGCCATCTTCCAGTCCTGTAACATGAATTTAAAAAAAATAAAAAAATAAAAAATAATAATAATAATAATAATTTGTTTGCTAGTGAAAACCAGGCAACTGGCACTTAGCAAACACAAATTCATAGGAGAAAACTAGGGCAACTTGGACTCTATGAATTCCTTATTCTTGTTCTATTGTTCTCACATAATTTCAATGCAGGCACTCTCCACCAACACTTGACTTGAGGACAAGTCATATCTTAAACAAGGGGGAGACTTGCATTAGATATTTAGCTGGAAAGATGAAGCATATATGGAACTTGTATTGTCAACCAAGGGACCTGATATAAGAAATCATTGCAAAGGGACCTGAAAGACCTACCAATATCAAAACAACATGTACATATTCCATAAGCATTGCAGAGGGACTTGAAACAAGAATCATTACAGAAGGGACCTGATCAACAATTCAAGAACCAGAGCATGAAGAACAAGGAGCAGCAATAAAGTTTACTTTTCAATCCACCTACAACATTTGATCAATTGATTTCATCCCATTTGTACAGACATCATTCCGGGGAGTATATGTATAGTCATTTTGTGCTTGAAAATTCAAATTTTTCTTAGAAATTTTTAGTTTTTGTTAAGTTGAAATGACTACCTGAGGATATTCATTATCATTCATATCCTATATTCCTATAACCCTATTCCCTTTAATTTCCATACATATTCCCTATTTTCATTAACTCTATTACCCCTAAGTATTTTTCTTTAAGAGCTTAGAAAGACCAAACTGGGACAACTTTCAACCTGCACATACAACTCAAGCATTAGTGATAGTGATAATTTTAAATATGACCAAAATTGTCATTTTAAAATTATAAAGATATGATATACAAGTCAAACAAACCTCATGCGCTATATGGAAATCAAAGTTATTATATATCATATCAAACTATATACCATAGTTCAAATAATGTGAATGTGCTATAGTCATCGATATAACCCAAAGCGCATATGATATAAGGTTAATACATATGGTATATGAAACAATGGTGCATAACATATGGTATATAATATAGTTATAAGTGAAGGGATATAAAAAGCGCATACGATATGATATATGGTGGACAGCCGTGCGCAAACCATATGGCACGACTGTGCATACAAACATTGCGGCGGGGTGTTGAAATGTAATTGCATACATATCATTGCAATGAAAGCAATGCTTGAATATCATTGCAAGCACACGACGGTGGCAATAATGGTAAACACAGCAGCAATGAATAAAACATTACACCCCAAACGACAAATGGCCAGCACACAGGTACGAGCTCAACACGGTGGCATGGCAACTGGTTGTCATTAGACAATGCACTCCGCAAGGGTTATGCGTATGAAATGATGATTTGGCCATTCTCATGACACAGTCGGGCGACTGGTCAAACAGGACGGCCATACCAACCACGCATTGTAAACACCAATGAAGAAGAAGCGTAGTACAACCATGAAACGGTCATGAACCGACTGAACTCTTGCGCTGTTTAAACCATATTCTTCATTGCTGAATAGCTAAGAGAAATGGTGTTTGAAGCTGCAACCTAGTGAAAAGGAGGGTGAAGTGAGTTTAGGCGAATTTAAAGAAGGAAATCATCCCGGGTTTAACGTTCAGTGATAACAGATTTTCGGGATTCAATCAGGTAATGCAATATTTGTTTAAAGCTCGGCACACAGTGGAATAGAAGTTATGAATTATCTGTTATTAATGGTTACGATTGCTCTGCCCTTGCCACCAGTCAATTGAATGGTTGAAGAGGGATTTGGAGCGTCGGATATTCCTCAAGCACTCATTGATAATAGGTAACGCCGAAACCACAGCATCAAATCAATAGATTCACTGCGTAAATCTTCATATAAACTGTTAGTGAATCGCGCTGCACTTAAATGAGAATGCATTGCATGGTTAACACGTTAGGGTCTGGCATTTTTATGAGGAGTTTTAATGGCGTGCCGTGTTAACAATAAAATCTACGAACAGAGGAGGCACGAAATTTGACTATTATGGCGTGTTTATGTTGCATGGCGGTGAGTGTTGATTGAATTGTGCGCGCTGTTGAATGCGCATTGCGCCGTGTTTGCTTCCACACCTTGTTTTGTCGTGCGCCGTTCCATTAAACTTTAAACAACAGTCAATCCAATATACCATATGCATGAAACGACATGGTCTTTGTTATGAACCCTTGCTGCGCGTTGTTGTTTTCGTTTGCACCGAAACAGGGGATTGAAATGTCTGAGGGCTGAATGAATAATGCCATGTGAAATTTTTGGTTACCAAAGGAAGTTTGATTGTCGAGCCATTTAAAACTCAATTTAAATGCACTGTTTTTTTTATTATCTGTGTTTTGAGGCCGAGAGCATTTTTGCAAATGTTTTGATGAGGCCGAGAGTTTTTAAAATTTTTATGATACAGCCGAGAGCATTTTTTTTTTTGCAAATGTCTTTAATGAGGCCAAGAGCCATATAAACACTCCTTAGTTTTCTTGGTTGTACATACACAGTGAAACGATGGTTTGATTTTGGCAACAATATAAGGCAATAAGCATACATGGAACATTGTTTGCATATGTATTTTGTTTTCAAGAACAGAGACCAGCATGTTGATAGGGGTATACAGGTGTTTGCTTGCTTGAACAGGGAACTAAAACAGTGCTGCCGCAAAGAGAAGAGTAAACAGAGGTTAAGGAAATCAGAGTTAAGTTGTTGAGAGGAGGAAGGTAAGCTTCTTTGCTTTCAAAATTTCATTTTGAAAACGAAAAATAGTTATATTTTTATTGTCAAAATGAAATTAATAACAGTAGAGGCATTCATTCACTGGTTTTCAGAAACAATGTCAGTCAGAGTAGAGCCAAAATTCCAGATAGAAAGCTAGGGAAAGGAAACTATAGAAAAACTTTACCAAGCAGGGATGATAAGATTTTTACAAAAATTTGATGGCCACTCTGAACAGATAACCAGGGACTTTATAAATAACTTCAGTCAGGACCAGACACGGGTAGGAGATGTCATTATTCCTGTAACTCAGGAATATCTTTCCCAAGCTTTAGATCTACCCATGATAGGTGAGAAGTATTACAAAGGCTTGCATTTCAAGGAGAAAGCTTGGACTTTCTTTCTTGAGAAGAACCGGAAAGGGACTTTTGATAGAACAAAAGGGATACCCAGGGAATGGTTCAATGAACCATGGGCTGAGTTGGTTTTGGTCATCCAGAAGTTTTTGACTTGTGATAGAGGATATAGCGTTGCACACTTGTATCATGTCAGACTTCTACAGCATATTAAGGGAGAGGATAGGATTAACTTGCCTTATTTCCTATATAGGAGCCTCTTGGGAATGATTGAAACAGTAAAACATGAACACAGGCCTAAAGCAGGACAGATTTACCACCAAGGATTGATCAAAATCCTAGTTGAGTATCAGGTGAGGTCACAGGGCATAGTGTGGAGAGAGTTCATGTCTAAAAATCAGTTCATTGAACAAGTTAATGAAGTACAAGATAAAACAAAGCAGGAAAACAGAGAAGTGATGAATTCACCCTTGTATCCAAGAACAAGAGCTAAATAGTAGAATAACATGGCCATGCAAGAAAATGAAACATCTGTTATGTCTATTCCTAGAAGATTTAGGAGTAAAAGTCCCATTGACTTAGACAAGGAGATAGAAACATATTCCCCAAGATTACAAGAAGAAAATGATAGTGCACAAGAAGTATTTGAGAGGGATTTTCCATATGATGATGTAGTAGCAGCATCATTAATGAAAACAACACAAGATTTTGAAAAAGAAATCAATTTGGGAAGAATCAGGGACTTAACTGACCAATTGGAAATTAGCAAAATCTTGGAGAAACAATTAAAAGAGGAAAACAAGGCAAATAAGAAAGATAAAGTTAAACTGGTTAAGGCAAATGAAAAATTAAATGAAGAATTGGGGAGACGGAAAAGGAAAAATGATCTACTCTCTAAGCAAGCATTTAAATGGCTAAAGGAAAAGAATATGTGGCAGGAAAAGTATGAAAAACAGAAGGTCAAAGAAGCTTTGTTCAGGGAAAGACATGACACAGGTTTGGATTGTTTGGTCAGGGCAGCACAACAGGGAGCATCTATAGGTATAGCATCTACTATAGAGAGAAGAAGGTCAAAGAGGAGTAAGCAAGCATGGGGACATGCTTGATGATAAGCAAGGGAGAGATGTTGGGCCTTAGTTTTGGTCTTATTTTTGCTCAAAGAGACTTACTAATCCATCTATTTCCCATCCATTTTCCCTTTATTTATTCCATTTTGATGTATATTTGATATCCATTCAGGTATTTAATTTTATTTTCTCAATTTCTAAAGTTTTTATGAAAGTTTGGTTTTTAGTGCAAAATTGGCAGATTCAGAAATTCCCGTAATAGCTCTATGGTTGATATGGTTGCAGGACACTTCGGCATGAATCGAATACATGGATGGACAGCTTGGGAACTAGGACTAAGCCATCTATGCTTAGTTCGAACAGAACAAGCTTTATTAAGCCTATTTGGTGCTAGTCAATCATGACTAGTCATTCAGAAATTCCATAGAAATAGGGCAGTTTTGAGATTTTATAGGATTGATCATCTTTCCTGGGATGGGAGTAATGAATTCGACTTCGATAGGTGGAAGAGAGTAAATGGGTTTGTTTGAGTGAATATAGATCAGTTTGTTTCATGAGACTTCTTATTTAAAGCCAAAACTTTGATGGCTTATGTATTGAACATATTTTACT
>Ga0115851_100448_pt1 | contig 16852 bp, 21 predicted proteins | sample InSIn2gowninarea_FD_83865 | JGI IMG/M metagenome (GOLD analysis project Ga0115851, IMG submission 83865)
ATGTCTCTCCATGTTTGTTTTAGGGTTTATAATATTTATCTTGCATTTTATACACCTTGGGTTTACAATATTAATCCTATGGGTTATTTAGATTTTAAGTATTAATACCATGATTTTTTTAGTGCCTTAGATTTATAATATCAATCCCTTGGTTTTGTTAACGTAAGGGTTCATATTCCTAGGATATAATATTATTGATAAAGTTGATAATATTAATCCTAGGATTTAATATAGATCCCTTGGGTTTATAAGATCCATTAGGTTTACAATATAATTTCCTTGAGTTTATAATATTAATCCTAGGGTTATATTCGCAGGGTTTAATGTTAAGCCCGATGCTTACAATATTAATCTCTTGGGTTTATTAATTTTATGATTTACATTCCTAGGGTTTAATATTCATCCTATGATTTAATTTTATTCACTTGTGTTTATAATCTGTTAGATTTTTAATATTAATACTTTGGTTTTATTAATCCCTTGTGTTTATAATATTAATCGCAAGGTTCATGATATCAATCTTAGGGTATAATGTTTATTTTAGGGTTTATAATAATTATCTTAGGGTATATATCCATTGGGTTGATCATATTAATCCCTTGAGTTTATAACCCATTCCATTTTTAGTATTAATCCCTTAGGTTTATTAGTCCCTTGGGCTTCTAATATCAACTGTTTAATACTGTAACATTCGAATGGTAGCAAAAAGTATCCAACGTAACATTGTGACAAACAATGTCTCAGTATGAAAATAAGTCTAAGAATCATTATCACAATGTCACATTACATTGTAATTTATTGAATGTCGCATTATTACATTACAAAACTTGGGTTTAATACAAGGTTTATAATATTAGGGCCTGTTAAAAGTGAGTTTATAATATTAAAGTTTAACATTGGGTTTATAATTTGTAGTATTAGGGTAACTTATAATAATAATCTTAGCATTTAATATAAATCCATTGTGTATATCAATCACTTGAATTTTTAATATTAATCCTTTGGTTTTATCAATCCCTTAGGATTATAATATTAATCCCTTGGGTTTAAAATTATCCCCCTTGATTTACAATCTATTGAGTTTATAATATCAATCCATTTAGGTCTATCAATCCCTATAGGTTTATTAATTTCTTGAGTTTATAATATTAAGCTTAAGGTTTATAATATTAATATTAGGGTTTACATTCATAGGATTTAATATTAATCCTATGGTCTAATGTTATTCCCTTAGGTTTACAATCCCTCAGGTTTTTAATATTAAATGAATGAGTTTAGTAATAGCTTAGGTTTACAATATTGTTCCTAGGGTTTCTAATTGTTGACACCTAATCATAGGGATTGGGTGAACAACCGTAATTAGCGTAAATAAATAATAGAGGAAATGGAGAGACATTGGGAGATGAACTAAATACTCTCTCCCTCTTGTATATAATAATGAACAACCTAGATGAATAATACAATTACATTTGAGGAGTTACCTCCTCATCTAACATGGTATTAGAGCCAGCTCCCAAAATTAGCTTCTGTGTTGTAACTCCTTGTATCAGTTTTCTGCCATATTTTGTACCTCCATTCTCTGTGCTCTCTGAGATCTCTACCATATGGTATTTTTTTAATCATTGTTTGTGCTCTCTATGCTCTCTGCGATGTGCATAATTGTCCTCTTGCATAATTTTTCTTGTATTCCCTCCTAAGCATCATGTTACTGAGCAAAATGAAGGCCATCTCTATCATGTGTCAGGATGGAGTGCTGAACTGTCACCATTCCCAAGCTTTTCACTGTGGTGGCCTATGCAGGTTTCATTGCCAGATCTCCTGGTCTAACTATGCAAACCTTTGGGCCTTTCCTTTGCTCATTCCATGCTACTAGAGATATGTTGCTCCCAATATAATACACGCTGGCTAGAGAACCCATTTGTTGCAGCCTTCTAGTGCGATCCTTGCTCGGTGTGAAGGGCAATATCCATCTCCTTTTCTTCAAAACAATTAGACTCATAAAACACCTTTTCCTTTTTCTCGACTCAAGGAGGGATGTGTGTGTGTTTTGGGCAATTACAATCGGCCTTACAATTTTGGAAAAACCAACTTCCTGCAGGAACTCTAGCAACAATAGGGTGAAGGAAATACATGTGGGAACCACTATCATATTTGTCACAAAGAAGCATTTCATTTTCACAATCACCCAATCCAAATTCTTCACAGACTACACGCTAGTATCAATACACATTGCCTATCCTCCTACATTCCAACTGCTCTAGTACATGCCTCGATACAAATGTGTTGAACCTCCACACTATCGTACCAACTCCTTCCCCATATAATCCCTCCCCAAATAATACCTCTATCATATTTCTAAAAAAATTTCATTTTTTTCAGAATATTACCATTAAAGTGCAGTTTTTCTTTAACACCAGAATTGAAAATATTTTATATATTTGTAGGAGAAGTATATTTTTTTTACAATGAACAATTTTTTAAATGCATTCATTGATATCTATTGTGGGATTGGTTCTCACTGGCAAAGAGAAATATCCAGAATGGTCGTGGAAAATCAAACACACTCTCATTTTTAATGAGATGTGGAAAGGAGTGTGTGTTGGAAATGGAGACAAAGAGCGAGAACAACCTACCTCATATAAGGAATTCACCATTTGGGAAAATAAGAATAGCAAGGCTTATGCATTGATTGCAGCATCAGTAAATGAAGAGGTGAGTGGCCATATTTCGCCATTTTCAAATTCTTTCGAAGCCTTGAAAAAAATGAAGGAACTCTATGAATCACATGCTGCACTTGAAGTTGTTCAACTCATGATTAAATTGTTCACCCTTGAATTACAAAATGATGATCCTCTTGCTCTTGCATCAGAAGTAAAATCTATTATGCATGATATCAAATTCACTAATGTTGAACTAGACATTCCTCTGATAGCTTTTCTCAAAGCACTTTATCCCACTTACTCAAATTATCTTGAGTCATTGCAACAAAATGGAAACCTCAAAGATATTACCTTTGACTCCCTTGTGAAAAAAAATTGTTGAAAGAGAGAAATATTTTGGGAAGAAGGCAACTCCTTGGTCTTCTCAAGAGGCTATTTGTCTTGCACATGGAGAGGATAATCTTGCTCAAGATTCTTCCAGAGGAAGAGGTGGTCGAAGAGGAAGAGGAAGAAATTTCAAAGGTAGGGGCGCAGACACTCTAAAAGAGAAAAGTCAGATTTGCATTGCATACACTACAAAAGAGATGGATCACATGATGCATCCACATGCAAGTTGCCCTGGGACAAAATTGAGTAGGAAAGAAACCAACCCAAAGGTAAAACTAATGACAAAGAGAAAGGTAAAGCACCTGAATCCACTCACAATGTTGTGGCACACTATAATATTGGAGTAAATGAAGACTTATTTAATAATTCACTTGCTTCTTAGAAAAATGATTGGTTGCTTGATTCAGGGGCAACTTGCCACATGAATTTTAGAAGATATTTTTTTTGAAGAATTTACTAACAATGTTGATGGAGTAGTATACTTTGCAGACAAATCAAAACTCAAGCCATTAGGGCTTGGCACAATCAGGCTTAAATTGTGTGGCCTTCCATACTTTATTTTGTATCATGTTCTATATCTCCCACAGCTGAGGAGAAACTTGTTGTCATTGGTCCAAATCCGCCAATAAGGACACTCCATTCATATGTTTTATGGCAATATTGAGGTGAGAAAAGCATCAGACCACTCACTTGTCATGACGGGCATGAAAGAAGAAAGGCTTCTCAAGCTACATAGTACCTCTACTTGTGCACAAAATATCTCATACACTTTTCATTATGAAGAAGGTACATTTCCATCAAGTTTATTATGGCATGCTAGATTTGAACACTTAAACTATGACAACCTCCACTTGTTGAAGAAAAATGGTGTTATTGGTTTGCTTACAATTCCTAGGAATCTTAAGCAATGTTTGCATTCTAGGGAAGCATAGAAAACAGTATTTTCATGATTCACATTCCAGAGCACATATTAAACTTGAACTCATTCATTCAAATTTATGTGGTCCAATGCCTATTACTTCTGCAAATGGAAATAAATATATGATGACATTTATTGATGACTACACGAGAATGTGTTGGGTTTATTTATTGAAGAACAAATATAATTATTTTCAAACATTCAATAATTTTCATACATGGATTGGAAATGATTCACAATCCCATATTGCCTCTATTCGCATTGATAATGGAAAAGAATACACTTCAAATGAATTTGAAAACTATCTTTGCCAACATGGAATCAAACATCAAACAATTGTGCCTTATAATCCCCAACAGAATGGAGTAGCTGAAAGAATGAATAGCACAATCTTAAATATGGTGCGCTCCATGGTGTTTTTCAAATATGTAAAATTGATGTTCTGGGCTGATGTAGTTCTATGTGTTATATATGTAAAGAATAGATTTCCATCTAGTGCTATCAGAAACAAGACTCCTTATGAAATGTGGTATGGGCACATTCCTTCGGTAAATCATCTCAGGGTCTTTGGTTCCACATGTTATGCCTTGATACCAAAGTTACATAGAAACAAACTTGGTGCAAGAAGTGGTAAGTGTGTCTTCCTAGGGCATTCAAACACCTCCAAAGCATATCGTCTCTATGATAAAGTCAATAAAAAGTTTGTTGTATCTATAGATGTAATCTTTCTTGAATCATCCAAACCTGACAATGTTGTTGAGTGACAACTTGATCACTTGGATAGATTCACAAATGCAAAATAATTTCAAGAATTTGATAATTAGATTCAACATCTTGAAGGGGGGATTCCTATACTAGATCAACCTGTGGAATCTTCTTCTGAATCACTCTCTTCCCCACATGAAACTCCAACAATGGATGATACTTTTAGTGATGTAATTGAAAGAATTTGGATATTTAATCATGATTCTGTCCCAACTCAATCAATGGAGCAGCCTGGACCATCTCAGAAAGGTCCCCCAAAGTGGCTGACAAAGACACTTGAAAGTGTTCATCTTGATGAGGTTGGAAAGATAGGAAATAGAAATTCAACCTGGCAAAATGGAGGTGATGTAGATGACTCTGACTCACCTATTGATATGGATGTTTCTTGTGATTATGAATTGAATTTGTCTATAGATTTTGAACCAACTTCCTTCAAAGAAGATGATTCTCATGATGAATGGAAAGAAGCAATGTAAAAGGAGTATGATGCCCTAATAAAGAATGGCACTTGGAAGCTGGTTGATCCTCCATTGGGAACCAAACCAATTGGCTGCAAGTGGGTCTACAAGAACAAGTATAAAGCTGATGGCTCACTTGACAAGAACAAAGCTAGGATTGTGGAAAAAGGTTTTGCACAAAAGGAGGTGGTTGATTATGAGGAGACTTTTTCCCCCACAACAAAATGGGAAACCATTCAGACGCTTGTTTCCCTAGTAGCTCAGAATGGTTGGAAAGTCTATCAAATGGATGTAAAAACTAATTTCTTGAATGGAGATCTAAAAGAGCATGTTTCTATGTCCCAGCGTGAAGGATTTACTGTAAAAGGACATGAACTTAAAGTATGAAAACTTGTGAAATCCTTGTATGGCCTCAAACAAGCACGACGAGCCTGGTATGAAAAATTAACTGAGCATCTTCTAAAACTCAATTTCAAACATTATGATCTTAATGATGAAACTTTGCTTTTGAAGAAGGTTGGAAAAGTGTTGTATATCTTGTGTTATATTTAGATGATCTTTTGATGACAGGGAACAATGAGAGCTACATTACATCCATAAAGAAGGAATTGAGGAAAGGTTTTGAAATGACTGATTTGGGCTATGTTCATTACTATCTTGGTATTGAAGTAACTCAACATCTGAAGCCGATATTCATTTCTCAAAAGAAGTACATTGGAGATATTTTTAATAGGTTTGGCATGACTGAATGCAATCCTCTGACTACCTAGATGGAACAAAACCTAAAGCTCACATCCATTGAAGGAAAAGAATTTGAGGATGCAACAAAGTATAGACAGCTTGTAGGAAATCTCAATTACCTGACTACTACCAGACCAGAAACTTCGTTTGTTTTTGGAATCCTCTCTAAGTTTATGCAAATTCCTTGTGAGGGACATTGATCTACTGCAAAAAGAGTTTTGAAGTACTTGAAGGGAACTCAAGACTTTGGAATCAAGTATACCCAGGTGGGCGACTTCAACTTTATTGGATACTTTGATTCAGACTTCGATGGAGAAAAATAAACCATGGTATCTACTTTAGGTTATGATATGAGTCTTGGATCAAGAGCTGTCTCCTGGAGATCACGCAAACAATCAGTTCCAACAGATTCCACAACAGAGGCATAATATGTGGTAGCATTTGAGGCAACGAAAGAAATTTCGTGGCTCATGAAAATTCTGGAAGATTTGCAGGTAAACCAAGTACAATTAACTCCACTCATGATTGACAATACCTCGGCAATAAAGTTGGCCAAGAACCCAAAGTTCCATGATCAAACGAAGCACATTAATACAAAATATCATATGATTCGACATCATGTTGAGGCCAAAACAATCCATCTTTTCCATTGTTCCACTAATGAACAAATTGTAGACATCTTCACCAAAGTGCTTGGAAGAGAAAATATTGAAAGATTTAGAATGATGCTTGGACTCACCAACACCCCTTTAGATTAAGGAGGGGAAAGTTGACACCTAATCATATGGATTGGGTGAACAACTGTAATTAGTGTAAATAAATAATAGAGGAAATGGAGAGTCATCGGGAGATACCGAATAGTCTCTCCCTCTTGTATATAATAATGAACAACCTAAATGAATAAAACAATTACATTTGACGAGTTACCTCCTGGCCTGACACTAATATTAATCATAGGGTTTATATTCCTAAGGTTTGATATCAAGCATATGGTTTATAATATTAATATTAGGGTTTAATATTAATCCCTTTGGTTTATAATCCCTTGGGTTTATAATATTAATTCGTTGGGTTTATTAATATTAAGCCTTTGGGTTTATCAATAGAAATGGTCACATTGTGACGAAGATTTTGTCATGGTCCAATGTGACATTGTCACAACCATGGTCCACTGTCGCATTGTGACAAAAATTGTCACTACAAAAATCTACCATGGTCAACCATGGTTCACCATCGTCCAACGTCACGTTCTGACAAAGATTCTCTTAATATGAAATTCAATCATGATCAACCATGGTCCAATGTCGCATTGTGACAAATATTGTGTCAATATGAAAATCAACCATTATCAACCATGGTGAACGATGGTCAATCATGTTTGTTTTAGGGTTTGTAATATTTATTTTAGGGTTTATATAACTCTTATTTACAATATCAATCCTTTGGGTATTTTATGTTTTTAGTATTAATACCATGTTTTTATTAGTGTATTGGGTGTATAATATCAATCCCTTGGGTTTATTAATGTAAGGGTTCATATTCCTAGTGTACAATATTATTGATAGAATTTATAATATTAGTCCTAGGATTTAATATAGATCATTTAGGCTTACAATCCATTAGGTTTATAATATAAATTCGTTGGGTTTGTAATATTAATCATAGGGTTATATTCCTAGGGTTTAATATTAAGCCTAGTGCTTACAATATTAATCTCTTGGGTTTATTAATTTTATGGTTTATATTCATAAGGTTTAATATTCATCCTAGCGTTTAATTTTATTCCCTTCCATTTATAATCTCTTGTTATTTTAATAGTAAGCCTTTGGGTTTATAATTTCAATCTCTTGGGTTTATAATCATGGTTAACCATGGTCCAATGTCACACTATGACACAAATTCTCTCGATATGAAAATAAACCATGTTCCACCATCGTCAGGCATCATTAGCCATCATCAACCATGGTCAATCATTGTCAACCATGGTCCAACGTCACATTATAAAAAATGATTTATCAATATGAAAATCAACCATGCTCAACCATCTTCAATCATAGTCAATAATGGTCAAATGTGACATTGTGACAAAGATTGTATCAAAATGAAAATCAACCATGGTCAATCATTGTAGATATGAAAATAAACCATGGTCAACCATGGTCAACAATTGATAACATCACATTGTGACAAATATTGTCTCATTATCAACAGTACCCATCATCAACCATCGTCAACTGTTCTCAACCATCGTTGAGCATCGCATGTGACAAATATTGTCTCAATAGGAAAATCAACTATAGATTCTAAAGATTGTCCTACCATAACATCATTTTTGCCTAATGATCCTTTCTTTTCATATATATTTACCACCTAAATAAAGCCATATCCACTAGGTTTTGATGAAGGTATGCAATCATATGTCTTCTTGTTCATATTTAACTTTATACCCTACTGTTTTTTTAAAGTTTGAAATTGGCTACCGAATTAGTCTATTTCCACAGCTAATCCAGGTTTCTATATCTGTCTCCATTGTTTTCAAGGTTCCAGAGTTCCAAGTTAGCATCAAAGGGTGTGGATGGATATAGGATGGCTTCCTTGTGGATCCCTTTTGATCCCCTCGAAATTGTTCATTAAGATAAACGCAAGAGATCACAATCAAACTCCAAGTCAACTGCTGGATTAATGAAAAATAGAATCTAAGTTCGATTCAAACCTTATCAGTTTGCTTTTGGAATAGAAAAATGAACATTTAGCGATATAGGTTTAGATAAGATAAAGATATTAGGCTTGAATTAATCATGCAGTTATTCCAGAAACCTGCTATAAAACTTATGGCTGCACTATGATTTGGGGTGTGCGCCACATGATGTCATTTTGAACAGTTTGTGAATTATGTTTGAATAGAACTAATTTTCTGTGTATGTGTTGTGTTGATTGTGTTAGAGTCTACCTGTTCAACCCTCTGTTAGAGATCAAAACCTATTTTTGTTAATTTCATTTTTAGGTGTCTCATTCAGCTTGATCATCTGCATTCCATTAGGAGCATCGATCTTCTGATGGAGGGGCCTTGTCACTCATTCCCCTCATGTTATCTACCTGCTGGATCATCATTTAAAAAACATATACAGCCTTTTTATATTGAAAACTACATAAGTTGTCTTTAGGGTTTCATGGTCACTTAGGTCTAGGGTTGTATTAGGGTTTTGTCAAAAAATGTGTCAGAGTGTTCAAAAATTACCAGCAGGCCAATGTTTCACCATCAATAAATTTCATCAACAAGTGTTCAGAAATGTGTTTTCTCCTATTTTGAGGAAAAAATAGAGTATTTAGCCTTATTTGTACAAAAATCATGTAAATTTTGTTTTCTTCATTGCAAATTCCTTCATCTGCACCTTGGTTCCTTTCCTTAGCCGAAGAAGCTCCAACACCTGCAAAAACAAACAAAGTTCAGCTCATTTAGTTCATCAACATGCTACAAAGTGAAAAATTCCAAAAACAGTGGTTGAAATAAAAGTTATTTGATAAAACATTATAAAAGTGGGTTTCATGAGCCAAGATTTCAAAATCTCTTGGTTTTTAAGCTATTCCTTCATGTCATAAGCCCATCTACAAAGGAGAAACAAGATTGAGCAGATTTGGTGAGCAAGCGACGATATTGGGAAAAAAATCGATGCAACGTGCCACTGTGGCACATTGAGCAGGAGGCGCGGCGCACTGGGGAGGTGCAGCGTACTGGGAGAAAACACGCGGTTCATTTTTACATGGCGCGACACATTGGGAAGGCGCGGCGCATACAGCTATGTGGCCTGAAAGGTTCCAAAAAAATATCTAATTACCAAAGCTACACACATTCTCTTGGTTTCAAGTAGGTTGAGCTCCACTTTTGTTGTTCATCCATCCAAGTTTAAGGTTTATATTATGATGACTGATGTGGTGAATGCCTAAACAAATAATCAAACCCTACCATGTCAAAATCCTCAACAAGAAGATTACTGCCTAGGGTTTAACAATTTACTTGCTATTAAGTCTATCCTCTTTCCATCATTCCCTTATCTCCTCCCATTCCATTTCTCCCTTATTTTCATCATTCCTAAGTTTCCATACCCCCTAAAATCATTAAATCCCTATCCCAAATTCTCTGTCCCAAATTCTCAAATCTAAAACCCCTCAAACCCTCCTATATTTCCCTAACAAAATCTATCCCAATAGTCCCTAATCCCTCACTATTTTCTCCCTCCTACAGTCTTCTATATCACTATTTTCTCTTAGTGGCAAAGGTCAAACATATCACAGCTCACTTATTTCTCCTTAAGGCAGCTCCAAGACAGTTTATTCATTGGTAGTGATGGCATCTGATTCTTCATATGAGTATGAGGAAGAGACCCACAATGATTCACCAACAGAAGTACATGCACCTAGGAGGCCTCATAGAGGTGACAAAAACATAAAGACAACTCGCCAAGGCTGCCCAAAGAAGCCTAAATGAGATGGCACCCATTCAGCAGGAGATAGAGCTTGATCGAGAGATTTGGCTTGGGAGGGTCAAAATCCACTTAGAGAGACTGCTAGACAAGGTTGACAAGGACAAGGCATTTCTGAGACACATGGCTTTTCATTACATGGCAAGGAATAAAGTTTGCAAGGCACGAATAAGGAATTTAAAGGAAAAATTAAGGAAGGCATAAAAGAGGCAAAAGGAGCATGATGGACTCTAGATATTGGCTGAGGCATCTTTGGCCCATCATAGCTCTTAATAGAGAAGGTCCAGCTCGAATTTCAAGAAATTTGTAGCAATCTTTGCATGTTGGAAATTTTTTGCACAAAAAACATAGTTTTCCTCCCTATGCGCCGCGCCACGTGGCGCTCGCTTTTGCTAGGGAGCTCCAAATCCAAAAAACTTTGCATTTCTAGAGTTTTCATGAAACGTTATGCTTGCTTATCCATGGCCAAGAAATTTGGGAAAGTTTTGAGCCCTCAAATGGTCAAAAAAACACTCAAAAAATGACCTCACTACTCCTATTTTGACACACAGGAAGTAGTCTTGGGAAATTGGACATTTCGAGGGGCAAATGGACACCAAATCTAGAAATTCTACTTGGGTTGGAAAGTAGACAGGTAGGGCTTTCCAAAAAGCTATCATGAGCTCAATTTCGACTTCAAGAGGTGCCTCAAAATCAGCTCCAAAGTGGTGTGATGCATAGAGATTTTGGGCGCGACTCATAGAGAATTTTGGCCTATTTTTCATTCTTCAGCTTCGAATTTCGGCCAGTTTTGACTAGTTTCACTTTTTGATGTTACTCTTGATCTTACTTGATGTAATTTCATGACCATGATGTAATTTTTGCACATATTTACTTGTTTTAGTATATTCATTCACTAAAATGTAAAAAACAACTGAATGAATCACTTTCCTAACATATAGAGGCAAGTTGTTTCATTGCCTATTTTTCAGTTCCTTGTTTAGATATGGTTGAAAATCTCCTAGAATGATGAGCTCGACCCCTAGAGGCATGGGAATGAGTTAATATTGCCTATATCATGTAATTTCTCAATCATTTTCATGGTTGGACACTTGGGATTGCTTGGCACTCCATTGTACATCCGATTTCTGCATTTTTGGCAAAGGAAAGACTAGGGTTTTACAGCACTTGTTGGGATCCTTGTGGCTTTGTGTTTTGGTGGTGTATTTCTTCATGTAATTGTAAGTTCATTGATGTTTTATGTATTCCTTTTCCCTTCTCTTTGCTTCTGAAATTAAACAAATTGAGTGACAAAGGTAGAATTCATGAGTTTGTTGTGCTATGTGTTAAACTTTGTTTAGTTTCACATGTTTTCATTTGTTTGGAGAGGATTATTGCAGCCTCTTGCCCTATTCAACTCCTCAACAATATTTTCTATCCATTCATGTAATCAAAAGCATCAAAACTACTGCCTACCTTGCCCCAACCAGAACTCTGCAAAAAATTGGCCTCATTCCTAGACCCAAATTTGCCTTTCCCTTTTTCCAACAAAACCTCCAAAAAAAAACTCAAAACAAATCCTTCCACTTCATACCTAGCCTAAGATCAGTTTTTAAATTAGTCATCTCAAGACAATTATCTTTCTCTGAGATTGACCCGAAGAGAGCCCTCTCCTGTCCTCGTAGGGCTAGCTACGATGTTGAGCGTGGTTTGATGTGGACCTAGAACCTTGCCTTTTCAGCCTGATGCAGATCTAGGCTCTAACAGATTGGAAGCTATGAAATGATATGTGGAGGGTCCCCACAAATAGTGAAAAGTTTTAATCAATTGCAATACAATTTCCTTTCATTCTTCAAATTCTCTTTTTTGTGTGAAAATGCAGCATAATGATTTCGCCAGCGAGTTGTTATTTGTAAAAGTACTTTCATTTGTTTTATACCTAGCTCAGTCTGTTATTTAATGTGCTTTATACCTGCTACAACATGGTTATTTCATTTGCTTATTATCTAGCATAGTTGAAGTGTGTTTAATTCATAATATAGATATTTCTTGGATTATTTTGTTTGAGCAAAAATTGAATAAGTAAAAGAGTGAGAGTTCTCTCTTAAACAATTGAGCTCAGATGGTATTTCTTCACAGCTAATAGAATAAGTTTATTTTTTCACTTAGTGAATTAGAAGTTGCAGCATAAAGATTCAGGATCAGAAATCTCAAAACAATCTAATATAGGTAGGATCACTCTCATATCATCTGTAAACTAATTAGATAGAGATTAACTGCTAGGAAACTTAGCCAACATTTTTAAGAATTACGACACTAATATAATTGACAAACACCACCTCCATATCCATCCTAAGTTTATATCCTAACAAATACATAATGACCTAATGAATAACTTCTAAAAACATATTGTGCACCTATACTTCATCAGTCTACACACCTTTGTTGATAATTTATGATTGAAAATTCAAATAATTGAATTGACCAAACATTGGCGTCGTTTCCATGGAAGTACGAGTAGAAGTTTAAAAAAATCGAAACATGATATGCGTAGGGAGAGAGACTCTAGTGGTAGATTTGTAGGGAGAGGAAGAATTTTAATTTCCACAAATCCACTCACTTCACCTAGACCTCGAGAATCCACATCACCTACTCAAACCCGAATTCATTTTAGAGGTCGGCAGAGGCTTCCTGAAATTTCAAGATCAGAAATCCAATCCAGGACTTCACCCACTTTTTCTGCTGGAGTTGTAATTGAGGAAGAGCCTTCATCCCCAACTACAGGAGTAATCATCATATCCTCCACTGGTGAGAAAATGTTCTGAGAAAAAGTGGTAGTTCTTAGTGAAGAAGAGGAATTGGAAACTTATTCTAAGCAACCACTAATAGAGGAACTAGAAAGATTAGAATAACACTATATTAGCTTCGAAGAATCTATCATGGCTGAAGAAGGGGAAGGATAAGTACACAATGTCCATGGCGAAGAAGATAGGATTTGAGGAAGAGGAAGAGGAAGAGGTAGTGGTAGAGGAGGGGATAGAGGTAGAGGAAATCAAGGTCCTTTAGGATTCCCTATTCTTGATGAAGATACAACCCTCATAATGAGAAATATATCACCCTCGATTCTTCCTAATTTCCACAGGAAAAGAAACGAAGACCCTAAGACATTTCTCTTTGAATTTGAAGTATTATACAGATCATATGATTATCTGCATGATGCTCAAAAGTTAAAATTGTTCCCTACCACATTAAAAGACTCAACATTAAAATGGTTCATAAATCTAGGAGTGCATTCTATAACAACATGGGGACAAATGAAAAAGGCTTTACTAAGCAAATATAGAGATTATTGTATTCCTAATAACCTTAAATATGAAGTCTTGAAAATGACAAAAAAAAAGATGAAAATCTTGAAGTCTTGGTCAAAAGGTTTGTTTACAATGTTAAGAGAGCAAAAACTAGGGAAAATTTTAAGGACGGAAATTTATCTTAAAGTTTAGAAACAATGGTGAGTCCCACTAGTCCATATTATGAAATATATAAAATGTTTGGAGATATTTTTGTAAAAATATTAAAATTTATAATATTTTTATACAATCTATATATAATAATTTGGCTATTTTTAAGGTAAAATAATTTCATTCTATAAAATTTGGGCGAATCATTTTTACAAAAAGATGGAAATTAGCTAATATTTTTTTGGAAAAAGTATAGAAAATTAGCCCATAGGTGAATATTAGCCCCTAAAATTTTCCTTGGAAAAAATGGATAATTTGGATGAAGAAACCTTAAGAACACTCTTACTCAGAGTTGTTAAAGATGAATGGATCAATCTCCTTAACCTAACTAGGAAATGAGATATTTCCCAACTACCATCCACAGATATTTTTGATTTATGTGTACATATATCAATTGGTAAAGCACGAGTTGGAAGGAGTCCTAGAGACCCTCTCTTGTCAAGAATTAACAAATATACAACAAAGATAGTCAGTAGGGCAGAAATAGGAAATTTTCTGGACACATTCAAAAAAAATACTTTAGGAAGCCTAAGTGAGTAGATAGACACCCTTAAAATACAAAATAATTAAAATTATAAAAATGCCGCATTATCTATCTCTGGTCCCAAATGTCGCAAGAAACATTCTCTAAGAGAGTGTCCCTTATGTTAGAGGCAGTCTGGTTAGTCCTCCGTCAGGGATCAAAACTCTTTATGCATTTCATTTTAGATATCCCGTTTCATCCACTCAGCTGCATTCTGATAGGAGGGCATACCATAGATCTGATGGAGGAAGTCATGACAGTATTTTTCCCTAAAGTCTGGTTCCTGCTAGCACAAGTTTTGTCGGTCATCACCGGAGTCCATGACATTCAAGGTCTGGTCCTTTATGGAACCAAGGTAATTTTTTAGTTTGAGTCTAGGAATTCACCGATTTGGTCTTGGAAAATAATTCTATGTAAGGTCATGCAGGCTAGATTGAGGTTCTTGTTCAGCCATGGTTCAAAGAATATCATCGTCAAGAGAAAAGACGTCAAAGTGCCTCTACAGAACTCTGTTTCAAAGGAGAGGTTAAAGTGGTCACTTATGATAAAAATTTTTGAAGAATGCATAAGTTTAGTTTCCATGAGCAGTCATGATTTCCATGACCAGATGAACAGTCACACAGTCCCCACAAGGAAATGCCAAAAATTTCGTCAGGAGAGCCAAAATTTTAAGGAGAAAGGTGAAAATCAGGGTGCTCAAAATCAATACAAAGGTGCAGAAACAAAGATTTGAAACAGGGTTTTCAAGTAAAGATAATCAAATTAATTTCTCCTCAAAACCTACATATATTTGTAAAGGCCCTCAACTAAGTCATTATCCCATTGAGAGTGTGAGATAACCATTGTTGAAGAAGGAGAGCAAGGCTGGAGGGTTTTGAGAGAGTGAGAGCCGATTTCGAGGGTGCACGACGCATACACCAGGGCGCACGACGCACACAGAGGCCGTGGCGCACTGGAAATCAACCCACAGTGTGAAAACAACACAGGTGCGACACACAGAGGGCGTGTTGTGCACTGGGCCTAGTGCGTGATGCACACAGCCACGGAACAAAAAAAAACACTGCAAATTGCTCTAGATGCCGGTGTAAAGCTAGCAATCAAGAAGTAGGCTCCTAATGCAACCTCTTCCTTGTCAATATGATAAATTTTTAGTTGTTTATAAGATGGGAAGGGTATCCATAGCACATTTTCCATCCATGAAGAATAACCCTCAAACAAAATTAATGAATGGGGCTGCGAATTGATGAAATGTCACCAAGGTTTTTCATCCCTCTCCTCATCCCCTCACTCCTCACCATGTGCACCCACATTCCACTTTGTTCCTTGAGAAACACCGCTAATGAAACTCCATTAAAACACCACCTTTAACCTATCAAGCCAGTTTGGGTTTCTTTGTTGTGCGCGACACACACACAAGGTGGCGTGGCGCACTAGGAGCCCGGCCAGAGTGCTAATAATACACTAGCGTGGTGCACTCAAGGCGCGCGATGCATAGGCCAGTAAGCTTGAAAAATCACCAAAATCTTCAAATTTTGCAAATGACTCCCAAATTTGTAATGGTTACCATGTAAGAGAAAACATGACTGGGCAACCGTGCAATCAAATGCAATTTTTTATAGTGAAACCAAAAATGACATAAAAAGGGGTCAAAGGGCTAGGGTTTTTCTACAGTGATAATCAGTGCTAAACATGCTCTTTCCATACTCTTAGTAGACTCATCTCTTTGTAGCATTATCCTGTAGTTATCTCCCTGCCTCCACTATGATTATATCCATTTAATCCCCTTGTTTCCAATAGACAAACACCCAAACCCTACCTCAAACAAAATCTGAAAACCTATCACATCAAACCTACTCCAAAAATGATCCTAAATCCCTGACACCTTTCTGCTCTTAAATCCCCATTCCCCTTCAATCATTCCCCTCCTAACATCCCTGCTTTATTGTCCCCTCGGTGACAAATTCACAGGGCAACCAACAAATTCATTAGATTCTGAGTGCAGCAGAGCTAAACTCAGGGTATATACAACAATAATGGCATCAGGGATTTCATTAGATTATGAGGGGGATACACATAGTGACACATCTTCAGGAGAGAGGGCTCATAGGAGACATAACCGAAGCGGAAAACATCTCAGAGATGAGCCAAATACCCTCACAGAGCTACAAGCATGCCCACTTGCTATGTCTTGTTTCCAACACTTGGCATGTTATGAATTTTTCCAAAGGGTGGAAAATGTTAGGGTGCACCATGAGTTGGCTCACCTTTTTGCATTACATCTACAAGGAGGTCAATCCAAATTGGTTGGGGTCACTTTCACCTTGGCACCGAAGGCCATATCAGTAGCAAGAGGGATACCAAACATAGGAGAGCAGTGGCATAAGAAAAAGAAAGTGGAGAGGCATTTCTATGATCCTTACA
>Ga0115851_100592_pt1 | contig 16834 bp, 13 predicted proteins | sample InSIn2gowninarea_FD_83865 | JGI IMG/M metagenome (GOLD analysis project Ga0115851, IMG submission 83865)
TTGTCTTGCACGCCACTATCACCAAAGGCCTTTCTCTCTCTTTTTGTTTTTCCTTTCCTCTCGTTCTTTGAGTTTTCACAATTTCGACTTTTCCTTGTTCTGCATTGATTTGGGACACCGGCGTTTACAACATATCTCTGTAACGGGATGAATGGATTTGCACGGCGTTTTTGCTTATACCCCAACTACTTGACACTGGGATAGTGTATATTGCAACCTTTCTTTTCTTTTTCTTTTCCAGTCACAAGGAGGGGAAGGAGGCGTTTGTCAGCCAGCGTGGACTGTGCTTTCTTATTGTTAGCGGCAGGCGGGATGCATGTATGGTATCATAGATGATTGGAACTAATCGACCCATCATGGAAATGGAAACATGTTCGAACGAAGTTGACCCAAAGAAGCTCGATTTTAGTGAATGACATACCCATGTGCCAACATGTATGCTCAAGGTAATACGTAGTAACGTGCGCTACCACTCTATTAAGAAAAGTCACAGTGTATGCATTTTGGGTATATTCTCCTTGTGTTCCGTCATTTCATTGGACATGTCTAGTCGTAATGTTCTTTCAATGCTACACTGCAGCAATCATAAGCTGCCATCTGCCTCGATCCACCCAGCGCTACTATTGGGCGACTTTCAGGCCCTCCAGTGACTCTGTAGTCGCCTACTCCAACGCACTAGTAACATTGGAGAACTCGCCCTTCTTGAGCTTCGTCTCCCAGAAGATGGGATTCGTGTCGTTGAAGCCATGCTTGACCCAACCATCCTCCTTGACGTGGTACAGGTTGATGAAACCACCAGAGTACGCATCCCTGTGGGTAGCAGCGAGAATACTCCTTCGGCCAAGCTCGAGCGCCTCGTCGTCCTCAAGGTCGTACTTGTACTGTGCGTCAAGCACACCGTATGCGAATGTCTGACCGGAGCCGACACAGAAGAGGTTGCCGGCTAGACGGGTTCCGTCGCTGTCGATGTAGTAGAGGGCGGGGCCTTCTTGTGGGGTTACGCCAGCGCACATGGTTCCCTGAGCGTAGAGTGTTAGTTCAGCAAAGTAGATAGGTTGACGAGGAACGGGGGAGACGTACCATACTTAGACCCATGCCCTTGTATGAGTAGACAAGATTGGCTAGGATCTTGGAGGCTGCAGCGACGGAGATACGGCGCTTGTGTCGGAGTTCGTGGAGGCGACATTGCATGCCTAGGTATGCGAGCCAGTATTGGCAGTCCTGTCCTGCATCAGTATTCAGGTTCCTTTCTGTCTAGTTGTCGTGGTGGTGATTGTACGTACAGCAGCGCCACCAGCCATGGTTCCCAGCAAGCAGTTGTTGATCTCAATGACCTTCTTGACCGTCTGACTGGCTATCCAGTTTCCAGCTGTTGCACGCGAATCGGTGGCTACGATGATGCCACCCTTGAAGCGGAAGGCGAGGGTTGTGGTACCGTGGGCAATCTTGATGGGGCAGTTGGGGTTGGAGTAGTCGTCCGTCATTGCGCGGAGCCATGATGCTGACTGTGTTGTTGTTAGCACGTAGCGCTCTCTATTGTACGGGCATGATAGAGCGCACCTGAGCGACTGGTGGTAGGGCAAACTTGAGGGACAGCTCTGGGGTGCCGCTGTAGAGCTGCAACTGCTCTTCCTCTGACGGGCCTTCCTCTGTGTACGCCGGTCGGCTATACTGCGACACTAATGAATCCATAGTTGCGGCGATGTGTACTGGCGGAGATCAGAGGGTATCGGAGACGTGATCGAGTGGTTGCGGTGGGGTGGTTTGGTTGTTTGGAGTGGTGATGTGAGCTCGAAGCTCCGGCGTTGTCGGTAATGCCAAGACGTAGCCGCGTCCTAGCTGTTGCCTTCACCACTGGGTCAGTCGCATCCAGGGCACTGTCTACTACACCACACATTGCTGCTTTTTCAACCACATTTGCGCGTAGGCTTTAGTAGAGCAAAAGAGCCACATTAGTTGCTCTGGCCTCTATCACACCCTTGTCTCTTCGCTATTGGCTTCGCAGACACCGCCACTTGCACAGTAGCAGCTGTGATGAGCACTGCGCGTTCGTTGTGCAACGTCGTTGACTATCGCAATAGCACCGACTTTTTTTTTCCCAAGACAAAGAGAAGGGAGACACGATAGGAAGAGTTTCTGCGCGACCATGTTGCATTCTTACATACGTCATCCAGTAGTGCAAGTCCTCTCATCAACCAAGGCACGAACGGGCGTTGGGTCTCAAGCGTCACATGCCGCCCGTTGAGACTTGAGGTCAGGCAAGACATCGCGCCCGCCCACGCGCTCATCTCCCACCCTCATCAGCCTCCGTCACTCGCCCAGCGGACTTGAACACATGTTTGCATTGCCTATATGCAGGCACCATCAACAATCATGCAGGCACCGTTCTTACCCACTGTCTCATTTGTTCCCTTCACTACTTGCAGATGTGCGGCCCGCGTGCAAGTCCGGCGCTGCGTGCATGATGGTAACGAATGATCTTTGAGGGCAGTGTTATATACATACAAGGACGCCTCGTTAGAAAAAGTAAGAAAGGATTTGATCATATGTCTATTGTGTGTCAGTCGTAGGTTAAAGTACCGCCTGTTTCCATTGTCTTGTCTTCTTTCAAGTCTTCTGAATGCCCCGATACGATACAACACCTTATTCGTACTATCAGCCCTCGAGACCGCCTTCAAGCTACACACCAGCCTTTTCTTATACTGGTTACCATCGTCTTGCCCCGCCGACAGCACTTCACCCCTTGCCCACGCGCATCGATTCTGGTGTCGATATATCCTCGACACGCAGCAGACATGTGCTGGTTCACCCTAACACCAGCCAAAGGGGGAAAGCAACATCGCCCTTCTACAGACTCTTCATGTGCGGAGGAACTCGTTCGCGTCCATCGTAGTCCAGCATCGCCGCGTTTCAGCGACGTTCGCGTCAAAGTGCCTAACATAACCCTCGAGGTGGATGAAAAGGGTGGACACCATCACGCGCACTTTGACGCACACCTAAATCATCACCACAGACATCCGCATTTGCACCCACTGCACATGCATCCAATTCACGGCCATCATCACCACCACGACCTTAGTATGTCCGACATTACAGAAGTTCGCCTTCGAGGCCCAGGCAGACAACGCACTATTTCAGCCCCTTGTCCTCCGCCACCAACCCGCGAGCCATCTCGCTGCCCGCCAGCTTCTCGCCCTCGTCCTCGTCAACCCACCTACCATACCCAAATCGTTGAGCCGACAACAAGTACAACAACAGTCCGAGAAAGCACCCGCGCCGCTCTCCGCAGCGTCCAACAAGAGCGAACGCGAGGTGCCTTACGCAGAGTTGCCGGTTACGAAGTCTTGGGTAAACAAACCCCGTGGGATTGGGATTGCATAAGTAGTACCGTGGGGAGTAGTGCAAGTGGAGGTGGGAGGTGGATGAGGAGGAGAAGACCAAGTGGGTTGAAGTATCCGCCGTTTGGGACTATGGATCGGTGGATGTAGTGTATATTTCCCTTTGTTGAGGACGATCTGGAGTTTATCCGCTGGATTTGGGAGTTTGGAGTTTGGCTTTTATTGTGGTTATATACCCCCATCACGAACACTAATGAACATTTTCATACCTATAACCCCATATCACCTTCTCTTCTCGACATACACCGGCCATGAATGCGGAACAAGGAAAAGTCGAAATTGTGAAAACTCAAAGAACGAGAGGAAAGGAAAAACAAAAAGAGAGAGAAAGGCCTTTGGTGATAGTGGCGTGCAAGACAAAGAGACAGAAAGGTCAACGACTTCGTCTTCTCAACCCCAAATCCTCTTGCTGCAGTTGCTTGATAAGATCGAAGCTCGCTTGATCAAGATTTGGGTCAATCATGTTGAGCATGTTGCCCATGTCCATAGCTCCATTCATGCCCACACTGATACCCATGCCCGTACCCATGCTTATACCATGTTCGAGCTTGATCCCGCCAGTCCCGTTGTCTCGCCGCTTGCTAGGCGTTGATTTAGGCGTCTTGCTGTTGCGACCAGCGCGCGAGGGCGTGTGGCTAGGTTTGCGGCCTGACGACTGTTGTGTACGAGCTTTGTATGAGCTGTTGAGCGTGGGTGTGATAGGTGGGGGAGGGAAATCAGAGTTTGTGGTAAAGTTGTTGTAGTTGTTTGTAGCGGGGGAGGTCATGTAGGGACTGTAGGTATGGTGGTTGCTGTTGTTGGTATTTATTGGAGGAGATGCTGCGGAGACGTGTCTGGGCGAGACCGGTGATGATGGGTGGCGGACGGCGTGATTTTCTGGTCCAGACTTCGAGACGTAACCGTTTGTATGCGTCTGTGAGGTGTCGTTGTGGGGCGGTGGACCCGGTGTGAGCGGCTCCACGCTGGGACCGTGTACTTCTCCGTTGTGCCCTGTGAGCTCCATTCCGTCCATAAGCATCGGGTCGATCGGTTGATACTCGACTGATGACATGACGGTATCGCCATTCGTGTGATACGAGTTGGTCATATCCACATGATTGTAGTCGCCATTGGTATACGCCTGGAGGGCAGGGTCAACAGGCGCGAGATCATCATTTTCGGGGCTTTGGTCCAACGCTTGCTGGGCGGAGTAGGCCATCTCCTGGAGAAACGACGAACCACTGCTAAATTGATTTGGCAGTGAATGTCGTGTGTGTATGTCTCCATGCAGATATTCGTCATCGTATGAAGACTCGTGTCTCATCCGTTTCGCTCTTGAATCTGTGTCTTCGTCGCTGACCCTTCGTTTCTTTGACGCAGAACCACGTGGAATGGGAATCTCGTTAGCCTTGACAGGATCAACGTTGCCGTATTCGTCATGTATGCAGCGACGCTTGCTCTTCCTACAATCAGCACACGCCTTGACTCTGCCAGATTTGAGGGCATAAGGGTCGCCGTTCACGTCAGCCATGATTGGACCACCGTTCACTGGCCCATTGGCGGCATTCGATAAACTATCTGCCACGGAGTGATCACTAAGCCGACGTTTGACAGATATGCCATATGACCCAGAAAGGTCGATGGTGTGCATGCCCGGCTTCGATGTGTCGATCAGCTCATCTTTGTGTTTGCATCTGATTCGGCGTTTCCTACACGCAACCAGAAAGAATGGAGAAACAGGACAAAAGATATCAATCTCAACCCACTTCTTTGTTCAGAACTCTCAGACCATCAGAAGTTCCACTCTTACCTATATCCCAGCATGTCTTCTGCTCCCATTCCCCCGACCATGAAGGCCCTCTTTCAAGAGACCAAGAACGGTCCCCTCGTCCTCAAGGAGGTCTCAACCCCCCAACCTGGACCCGGTTCCGTCGTCGTCAAGATTCTCGCCAACCTCCTACAACATCAGACTCCAGGAATCCTGTCTGGAGAAGCTGGTTTCACTTACCCCGTCCCTATGACTCCCGGTGGCCGAGCCGTGGGCAGAGTCGCTGCTACAGGACCAGACACAACATCACTACCCATCGGCCAGCTCGTTCTACTGGAGCCATTCATCCGCGCTCGCGACGATCCAGATACGTGGATCTTCTGGGGCGCAATGGAAGGCTCCAGTGAAGGATCAAAGAAGCTTTTTGCTGAGAACTGGCGGTATGCCACGTTTTCCGAATATGCGAAAGCGCCTTTAGAAGTGACTTGGGCGCTGAATGAGAATCGGCTTTGTAAAGAGTTGGGATATACGATTCCCGAACTGGTGCAGTTAAGCGTGGATGTTGTTGCATACAGTGGACTCAAAGGCATTGGGCTGACGGCCGGGGAGAGGATCATTGTCACGCCTGCTACGGGTATCTTCTCGGGTGCGGCTGTGGGTGTGGCAGTTGCGATGGGTGCTACTGTCTTAGCGACAGGACGCAACGAGCGCGCGCTTGAACGTTTAGTGTCTGCGCATCCTCAACTCGTCTCAAGGATTCCACGGACGAACGACGTCGACACGGATATCAAAGCTCTGCAACAGTATGGCCCCGTGGATGCTGTCCTCGAGATGACGCCCACGGGAGCTGAGGGAAGTACGCATGTTCGAGCAGCTTTCGGTGCACTCAAGCAGTATGGAAGAGTATGCATCATGGGCTTTGGTGGTGGCGCCATGAAGCACGTCGAGATATCGATGATGGAGTTGGTGTACAAGAGTATTACAGTTCATGGTCATGCCATGTACTGGGGAGAGGATGTGAAAGAGATTATCAAAATGGCTGAAGCGGGAGTGTTGAAGCTTGGAAAACAGAGGGGTCACGATGCCGTGACTAAGTTTGGACTTGGCGATTTCGAAAAGGGATTCGACTGGGTTGGCGCAAACCATGAGCTCGGCCAAATGGCCGTATTAGTTCCGTAGCAGTGGCTGTGTTGATTCGTAGATGGCAGCCGAAAGCGGAAGGTTTGACGGCCCTCAAGTTGTCACCTTTGCATATTCAATATGTTAGTAGAGTCACTGTATCTAATGCAAATGCTGGAACAAGAATTCCTTGATTCCCAGTCGGACTCGTACCGACTGTCCGGTGTAGAAGGAGCCTGGCCTGTTGCAATCTGATATAGCCCTATGCTTTACCAGCTATCCTAAGTAAAGATCCCACTCCAAGAAAATGCAGCAATCCGTCATGGTTCGTGAACGTGTCATGACCTCTTAACGCCGTGTGCCGACTTGAATAAGCCCTTCAACGATTGCTTGACAGTACGCCAGTCGCAGCTGCGACATGCAGTAGTTGTAGTCGTCGGAGAAGGAGCGCCGGTCTTTTCCGCTAAAATCGAGTTGGTCGTCGAGGTGCGCGTATCGCCGCCGCGGCTCGAAGAGCGTCTAGAGATTACGCTATCGGTCTTGAGGCCCACAGGAGTCTTGTCTTTACTTCGCTCGCGCGATGTCACCTGTTCCTGAGGCCTCTCGCACCCCTAATCAATACCGTGTTGTTTTTTGAGCTTTTCTAAGTTCTCTTGGCGCTCGGCGAGATCATTTGCGGCCTTGAGCATCTTATCTGGCTGGTGATATAATACTGCGACTATCAGTGGTTGCTGTCTCGAAGACGCGCCTGCTACTTACCGACGAGGTATCTGTTCTGGAAGTTGAAGCCGTTCAGCTTGTCGCAAGCCGACTTTGCGTCCATTACATCTTCATAGACGACGAAGGCTGTGCCCTTGGTGTTGTTGGCGATTCCTTGGCGGATCTGGCTGTGCTGGAGTTAGTGAACTGGAGCGACGGTAGCGGGCAAGATGCGCCAGCGCATAAGGAAGACGACGTACCGCACGGGGCCGAACTTGCCAAAGAGGTCAAAGAGTTCCTCTGGGGTGACGTTGAAGCTGCAGAAGGGTCAGCGCATGGCAAATTAGATAGCTCCAGCTCCGACTGACCTCAGATTCTTTACGAAGAGAGCTCTGGAGAAATGACATGTTAGCGCAGATGTCGTGTGAGTTGGTCGCACCAGCCTTGCGATTGGCACGCGATGCGGAGAAGGCGGACATACCGGTTGACTTCCGGTGCCAATTTTCCTCCTCGACTCATACTTTGGCGACTGAGATGGACGGTAAAAGACGGGCTGCTGGGTGTGTAGACTTGGGCGGGTGGTGGGGAGGTTGTAGTGGGAAGTTGAGTTGGTGAACATGCGGGATCAATCATGGATGGCGTGCACGTCCGAGCGTTGGCAAGGCCGCATCACGTGGCGAACGCATATGATCGGGAAGAAGGAGCGACTCATGCAACGCCGAGATGGTGCTGTGAATGCACTGCAAGGGCGACGCTGTTTGCTCATGAAGACGCTGTGTAGATGACGATGGAGGAGACGTAGTAGCTGTCGCACAAAGCCTAAGGCAACGCAACTGCACAGCTGTAGCAGCTGGTGCCAAATAATTGAGCGCTCGAATCGGAGACGCGGACTTGCAGCGAATGAATGAAGCGGCTTGTCGACTCGGAGAGCTCCCATAGCCATCCAACCATTCGCACACTACAGACACATGCACTCAGAGCTGCGTGTCGAGCCGCCGCATCTTGCCCTCTCTACATACGGCGCTCTGCGTGTGTTGCCGGCGCTGGCGTGGCCGAGTCTCTGGTTCAGCGATTGTCTGGGTGTCCGGTCGCAACATTCCCAATACAATCCCCGCCGACTTCTCCACCACCATCGTTCTCCTACCTAACCACCCCCTACACTCGTTCACCCTCGACCGCGCCAACCGTCGCCTCGAAGCAGGACATGCCCATGCCCGACTGCTCCTTCGCCCGTCTCTCAGCTTTTAGTGCCGCTGCTCCATAGCCGCGCATCTGTCTGAGACGCCAAACCGACGAGTACCTCGCACCTCCGAGGCCCTAGCCCACCCACCTCCGCACACACAACCACCATGAGACGAATCTCATCCTTCAAAGAGCAGTACAGGCGAGCTTCGGCGCGCGCCCCTACCCCTCCGCCGCCCGTCTACGAGCCGCTGTCGCCCATCCTGTCGCCGACAGAGCCCTCGACAGCGCACCCCGCCGGCAATGCGAATATCCCAACCGCGTCGCTATCAAGCACAAGGCATATCAATGACGCTCTAAAAAATGCATCTGCTCTCGGGGAAGGCGCGCGCGCGTCTGCGGAGCACCCATCGCCGGTGGTGACGTGTGGGCACTCGGCGCGCTCCGCACCTCCTCCGCCGCAGTATTCTCTGGCGCAGGCATCGCCCATTGAGGCCCTTGCGGATGTCGCTGTGACACGCCGGCATGCCATTCCGCAATATGTTGGCTATTCGCGCCATGCTTCATTCTCGGCCGCCTCGCCCACGACCGGCCCTTACCCGACCGGCGAACGCGCCCCAGCACACGCTCTGCCCAGAGACGCTTCACATCCTTTCGACGAGCGGCCTGCGAAGAGAGCGCGCTCCGAAGTCTATGGCTCTCCCCAGTATGGGCAGTCTCAGTCGAGACCCGCTACGAGTCATAACCCGGGCTGGTCCTACAACGTCGAGCAGATGGCAGATGGCGGCAGTCGCATGCACCAAAACAGTAGCGTACCAGACGACCGCCTTGTTGAAGCTCAGCTGTTGCTGGACTTCTTCAAAGTTTCCACACAAACTGCGCATTCCCCACCCTCGACAGCAAAGCGGTTGACCATTCCACAAACAGCGCCGGCTGAACAACCTCCACACCAGATAAATCACAAGCAAGAGCCTGCAAATCCTTACGTAGCGCCACCGCCGCCGCCGCCGCCGAACCACTACAGCCAGCCTACGCAGGCACCCGTTGACATGAAACACCCTTTAGAGGCACCTTCCGATGTGCCCAAGACCACCTCGGCTGCGCAAACACATACACCGCCTGACGAAGCTCTCATCGTAGTTACACAGCCTGAGGTCGAGATGCAAGATGCCGTTCCCGCGGAAGAGCTAAAGGCAAAAAAGGGCCAGGGCTTGCCCAAAGGGAAAGGGCGCGCATCCCGTAGCACACCCTCAGCGAGTAGCAAACGGAAGAAGTCGACGCCCAAACCGAAGAACGCGACGTCTACAAGTACTTCTGGAGCCCCAGACCAACTCCAGTCGCCACTGAGTCTGCCTGCGGATCAGTCTGCTACTGTCGCAGCGGACGGCTCTGTGCCTACCGTATCTCAGGCTGAACCAGCACAAACCTCGCCCTCACAAGCCCGTCGCCATTCCTTCTCGACCTCGGCGCCAGCACTACCAGACGGCCCGCCTCTATCGAACTACTCGCGTGCGAAATCGCTACCCCTCGGTACGCAGACAGCCGTTCCAACTCCTGTTGATGCAGTCGCTCAGCTCGCACCCGCTCCGGTCGAACCAGAACTCATATGCGCCCACTGCAAATCGTCCGAATCACCCATCAAAATCGGCGACGGCGAGCAATGGATCGGCTGCGATGGCTGCAAAGAATGGTATCACTACCCTTGCGCTGGTTTCAACAGCGAACGGGAGGTACGGGAGGTAAACAAATTCTACTGCGAACCGTGTAGACCCAAGTTTGGTGAAACAACGAGTAGGTCTACCGACGCACATTGGGCTTATAGTTCTAACATGGTCCAGAGGTTCGTAAATCCGTCAGAGCCCACACAACTGTTGACTACGCCGGTCTAAACGAGGGTGTTCTCAAAACATCTGACGACAATCCGGAACATCACTACATCGCAGCTTTCAAGAATGGCGACATTGAGTTCACGCCGGAGACGTTTGCGCGCATGCCGGCGCAACTCATCACTGGTGACTTTCTCGAGAAGATGAATGGATTCAAGGAGCCCATTGTTATCCCTGGCGACATGAACACTCCGCCGGCGACAACAGAGGAGGATGTTGCTATGGAAGACATCGATGGGCAGGCAGATGGGCCAAAACTACAATACGAGTACGAGACAGTCGCCGATGACGGTCAAGACAGCCTTGACATGGTCATACCTAAGGGTCTGACCGTTCGCCGTGTAGCGGAACTGTACGGTCCAAACGAACCTGTCCCCGTAATTGACGTCAAAGCACAAGAAGGCGAAGGCAAGAAGTGGACTATGGGAAAGTGGGCAGACTACTACGAGCAACAAGGAGAAAAGCCCGTGCGGAATGTTATCAGTCTGGAGGTATCTCGAAGTAAGCTGGGAAAGCTGATCAGACGACCCAAGGCTGTTCGAGATATGGATCTACAGGACGCCGTGTGGCGAGAAGATGACAAGTCTGCGCCGCCACCAGTGCAGTTTTACTGTCTGATGTCTGTCGCGGACTGCTTCACCGATTTCCACATCGACTTTGGTGGTTCATCCGTGTACTACCACATCGTGAAAGGAAAGAAGGTCTTCTTCTTTATCCCACCAACAAAGCAAAACCTCAAAAAGTACGAAGAATGGTGTCTCTCACCGAATCAAGGGCACGACTGGCTTGGCAAACAAGTCAAAGAATGTTACCGAGTGGATCTGTATCCTGGAGATACCATGTTGATTCCTTCCGGTTGGATCCACGCGGTCTGGACTCCCGAGGACAGCCTCGTCATTGGAGGCAACTTCCTTACACGCATACATTACGGTATGCAGATAAAGATCTTGGAGATCGAGAAGAACACCAAGGTGGCTACTCAGTTCCGATATCCCTTTTTCCAGAAGATAATGTGGTTGACCGCCATCAAATATCTGGAAGAGGACCCTATTCCCGGTCCAGTCCAAGAGCTCCTACAGAGCGGCGAGCAGTTTAAGCGGTCGACACCTGTCTACTGCGAGCCGGAAAAGTTTGGTCACAACTCACACCTTGGCGCACAAAACTACAACAAACGATACTACTCCAAGCACGAACTGGAAGGGCTGAGTGATCTGTTGAACTACATTTGGAGAACAGTCCTAATCACCGAGGGAAAGATTGATGTGCCACAAAAAACCCGAAGTGCTGTCAACAAATCGATTCCTAAGGGCCATGGCGAGCCGCTCGTGCTAGCGCGACGCTTTGCGATGTGGATTGCATGGAAGCGTGGGAACGAGACTATACCATCATGGGCTTTCTCCGATGCTGTCCTGCCCGAAGTGATGGAGACCACCGAAAAGAAGCTGAGTGCTGCTCAAGTGAAGAGGCTGGAGCGCGAGACGCTCCATGAAGCCTTACGAGCAACGGCAGAGAGGTCTTCGGCCCGTATTAAGGCCTCTGACGTCATCCCCGAGCCTTCACCCCCAGTAGAGGTGGAGAATTACAACCACTTTGATATGGTCTCTGTCACTTCCGGTCCACTGACAGGTTTTCTGCGACCATCGGCAAGCAACCCGCACATTACGACACCGAAAACATCTCAGCTTGGCCCGAAGCGTGTTGCATGCGATGCGTGTAGGAAACGCCGAATCAGATGCAAACACAAAGATGAGCTGATCGACACATCGAAGCCGGGCATGCACACCATCGACCTTTCTGGGTCATATGGCATATCTGTCAAACGTCGGCTTAGTGATCACTCCGTGGCAGATAGTTTATCGAATGCCGCCAATGGGCCAGTGAACGGTGGTCCAATCATGGCTGACGTGAACGGCGACCCTTATGCCCTCAAATCTGGCAGAGTCAAGGCGTGTGCTGATTGTAGGAAGAGCAAGCGTCGCTGCATACATGACGAATACGGCAACGTTGATCCTGTCAAGGCTAACGAGATTCCCATTCCACGTGGTTCTGCGTCAAAGAAACGAAGGGTCAGCGACGAAGACACAGATTCAAGAGCGAAACGGATGAGACACGAGTCTTCATACGATGACGAATATCTGCATGGAGACATACACACACGACATTCACTGCCAAATCAATTTAGCAGTGGTTCGTCGTTTCTCCAGGAGATGGCCTACTCCGCCCAGCAAGCGTTGGACCAAAGCCCCGAAAATGATGATCTCGCGCCTGTTGACCCTGCCCTCCAGGCGTATACCAATGGCGACTACAATCATGTGGATATGACCAACTCGTATCACACGAATGGCGATACCGTCATGTCATCAGTCGAGTATCAACCGATCGACCCGATGCTTATGGACGGAATGGAGCTCACAGGGCACAACGGAGAAGTACACGGTCCCAGCGTGGAGCCGCTCACACCGGGTCCACCGCCCCACAACGACACCTCACAGACGCATACAAACGGTTACGTCTCGAAGTCTGGACCAGAAAATCACGCCGTCCGCCACCCATCATCACCGGTCTCGCCCAGACACGTCTCCGCAGCATCTCCTCCAATAAATACCAACAACAGCAACCACCATACCTACAGTCCCTACATGACCTCCCCCGCTACAAACAACTACAACAACTTTACCACAAACTCTGATTTCCCTCCCCCACCTATCACACCCACGCTCAACAGCTCATACAAAGCTCGTACACAACAGTCGTCAGGCCGCAAACCTAGCCACACGCCCTCGCGCGCTGGTCGCAACAGCAAGACGCCTAAATCAACGCCTAGCAAGCGGCGAGACAACGGGACTGGCGGGATCAAGCTCGAACATGGTATAAGCATGGGTACGGGCATGGGTATCAGTGTGGGCATGAATGGAGCTATGGACATGGGCAACATGCTCAACATGATTGACCCAAATCTTGATCAAGCGAGCTTCGATCTTATCAAGCAACTGCAGCAAGAGGATTTGGGGTTGAGAAGACGAAGTCGTTGACCTTTCTGTCTCTTTGTCTTGCACGCCACTATCACCAAAGGCCTTTCTCTCTCTTTTTGTTTTTCCTTTCCTCTCGTTCTTTGAGTTTTCACAATTTCGACTTTTCCTTGTTCCGCATTCATGGCCGGTGTATGTCGAGAAGAGAAGGTGATATGGGGTTATAGGTATGAAAATGTTCATTAGTGTTCGTGATGGGGGTATATAACCACAATAAAAGCCAAACTCCAAACTCCCAAATCCAGCGGATAAACTCCAGATCGTCCTCAACAAAGGGAAATATACACTACATCCACCGATCCATAGTCCCAAACGGCGGATACTTCAACCCACTTGGTCTTCTCCTCCTCATCCACCTCCCACCTCCACTTGCACTACTCCCCACGGTACTACTTATGCAATCCCAATCCCACGGGGTTTGTTTACCCAAGACTTCGTAACCGGCAACTCTGCGTAAGGCACCTCGCGTTCGCTCTTGTTGGACGCTGCGGAGAGCGGCGCGGGTGCTTTCTCGGACTGTTGTTGTACTTGTTGTCGGCTCAACGATTTGGGTATGGTAGGTGGGTTGACGAGGACGAGGGCGAGAAGCTGGCGGGCAGCGAGATGGCTCGCGGGTTGGTGGCGGAGGACAAGGGGCTGAAATAGTGCGTTGTCTGCCTGGGCCTCGAAGGCGAACTTCTGTAATGTCGGACATACTAAGGTCGTGGTGGTGATGATGGCCGTGAATTGGATGCATGTGCAGTGGGTGCAAATGCGGATGTCTGTGGTGATGATTTAGGTGTGCGTCAAAGTGCGCGTGATGGTGTCCACCCTTTTCATCCACCTCGAGGGTTATGTTAGGCACTTTGACGCGAACGTCGCTGAAACGCGGCGATGCTGGACTACGATGGACGCGAACGAGTTCCTCCGCACATGAAGAGTCTGTAGAAGGGCGATGTTGCTTTCCCCCTTTGGCTGGTGTTAGGGTGAACCAGCACATGTCTGCTGCGTGTCGAGGATATATCGACACCAGAATCGATGCGCGTGGGCAAGGGGTGAAGTGCTGTCGGCGGGGCAAGACGATGGTAACCAGTATAAGAAAAGGCTGGTGTGTAGCTTGAAGGCGGTCTCGAGGGCTGATAGTACGAATAAGGTGTTGTATCGTATCGGGGCATTCAGAAGACTTGAAAGAAGACAAGACAATGGAAACAGGCGGTACTTTAACCTACGACTGACACACAATAGACATATGATCAAATCCTTTCTTACTTTTTCTAACGAGGCGTCCTTGTATGTATATAACACTGCCCTCAAAGATCATTCGTTACCATCATGCACGCAGCGCCGGACTTGCACGCGGGCCGCACATCTGCAAGTAGTGAAGGGAACAAATGAGACAGTGGGTAAGAACGGTGCCTGCATGATTGTTGATGGTGCCTGCATATAGGCAATGCAAACATGTGTTCAAGTCCGCTGGGCGAGTGACGGAGGCTGATGAGGGTGGGAGATGAGCGCGTGGGCGGGCGCGATGTCTTGCCTGACCTCAAGTCTCAACGGGCGGCATGTGACGCTTGAGACCCAACGCCCGTTCGTGCCTTGGTTGATGAGAGGACTTGCACTACTGGATGACGTATGTAAGAATGCAACATGGTCGCGCAGAAACTCTTCCTATCGTGTCTCCCTTCTCTTTGTCTTGGGAAAAAAAAAGTCGGTGCTATTGCGATAGTCAACGACGTTGCACAACGAACGCGCAGTGCTCATCACAGCTGCTACTGTGCAAGTGGCGGTGTCTGCGAAGCCAATAGCGAAGAGACAAGGGTGTGATAGAGGCCAGAGCAACTAATGTGGCTCTTTTGCTCTACTAAAGCCTACGCGCAAATGTGGTTGAAAAAGCAGCAATGTGTGGTGTAGTAGACAGTGCCCTGGATGCGACTGACCCAGTGGTGAAGGCAACAGCTAGGACGCGGCTACGTCTTGGCATTACCGACAACGCCGGAGCTTCGAGCTCACATCACCACTCCAAACAACCAAACCACCCCACCGCAACCACTCGATCACGTCTCCGATACCCTCTGATCTCCGCCAGTACACATCGCCGCAACTATGGATTCATTAGTGTCGCAGTATAGCCGACCGGCGTACACAGAGGAAGGCCCGTCAGAGGAAGAGCAGTTGCAGCTCTACAGCGGCACCCCAGAGCTGTCCCTCAAGTTTGCCCTACCACCAGTCGCTCAGGTGCGCTCTATCATGCCCGTACAATAGAGAGCGCTACGTGCTAACAACAACACAGTCAGCATCATGGCTCCGCGCAATGACGGACGACTACTCCAACCCCAACTGCCCCATCAAGATTGCCCACGGTACCACAACCCTCGCCTTCCGCTTCAAGGGTGGCATCATCGTAGCCACCGATTCGCGTGCAACAGCTGGAAACTGGATAGCCAGTCAGACGGTCAAGAAGGTCATTGAGATCAACAACTGCTTGCTGGGAACCATGGCTGGTGGCGCTGCTGTACGTACAATCACCACCACGACAACTAGACAGAAAGGAACCTGAATACTGATGCAGGACAGGACTGCCAATACTGGCTCGCATACCTAGGCATGCAATGTCGCCTCCACGAACTCCGACACAAGCGCCGTATCTCCGTCGCTGCAGCCTCCAAGATCCTAGCCAATCTTGTCTACTCATACAAGGGCATGGGTCTAAGTATGGTACGTCTCCCCCGTTCCTCGTCAACCTATCTACTTTGCTGAACTAACACTCTACGCTCAGGGAACCATGTGCGCTGGCGTAACCCCACAAGAAGGCCCCGCCCTCTACTACATCGACAGCGACGGAACCCGTCTAGCCGGCAACCTCTTCTGTGTCGGCTCCGGTCAGACATTCGCATACGGTGTGCTTGACGCACAGTACAAGTACGACCTTGAGGACGACGAGGCGCTCGAGCTTGGCCGAAGGAGTATTCTCGCTGCTACCCACAGGGATGCGTACTCTGGTGGTTTCATCAACCTGTACCACGTCAAGGAGGATGGTTGGGTCAAGCATGGCTTCAACGACACGAATCCCATCTTCTGGGAGACGAAGCTCAAGAAGGGCGAGTTCTCCAATGTTACTAGTGCGTTGGAGTAGGCGACTACAGAGTCACTGGAGGGCCTGAAAGTCGCCCAATAGTAGCGCTGGGTGGATCGAGGCAGATGGCAGCTTATGATTGCTGCAGTGTAGCATTGAAAGAACATTACGACTAGACATGTCCAATGAAATGACGGAACACAAGGAGAATATACCCAAAATGCATACACTGTGACTTTTCTTAATAGAGTGGTAGCGCACGTTACTACGTATTACCTTGAGCATACATGTTGGCACATGGGTATGTCATTCACTAAAATCGAGCTTCTTTGGGTCAACTTCGTTCGAACATGTTTCCATTTCCATGATGGGTCGATTAGTTCCAATCATCTATGATACCATACATGCATCCCGCCTGCCGCTAACAATAAGAAAGCACAGTCCACGCTGGCTGACAAACGCCTCCTTCCCCTCCTTGTGACTGGAAAAGAAAAAGAAAAGAAAGGTTGCAATATACACTATCCCAGTGTCAAGTAGTTGGGGTATAAGCAAAAACGCCGTGCAAATCCATTCATCCCGTTACAGAGATATGTTGTAAACGCCGGTGTCCCAAATCAATGCAGAACAAGGAAAAGTCGAAATTGTGAAAACTCAAAGAACGAGAGGAAAGGAAAAACAAAAAGAGAGAGAAAGGCCTTTGGTGATAGTGGCGTGCAAGACAA
>Ga0115851_100594_pt1 | contig 16786 bp, 11 predicted proteins | sample InSIn2gowninarea_FD_83865 | JGI IMG/M metagenome (GOLD analysis project Ga0115851, IMG submission 83865)
ATTATATATAATATGGAGGTTATATATATACATGGAATTATAAAACAATAAAATATGAAGACTGACATGATAATAATACATATGGACATGCGATGGCACATATGTATGTGAGGAACCATGGATAATATAAAATAATGGAGCACATACGTTAAAACCATGTAATGCGAAGTTTATACATGTTGAAACATAAAATATAATATTATTATGTGGAGGGCTTATAACATAAGTCGGCCTCAAAGAAGAATACGCATGATGAAGAGTGTATATATATGAGGAGGATGCTCCTCATTCGAACCAAGAAACATTCGCTCAAAGTCTTTGCATAAAGGGGTAAAAGAGTACGCATTCTTAGGTAGGTAGATGCGCATATCTCATGCGCATTAGGCTTGAAGGAAGTGCGCATTTTATCTTGGGTGAAGGTTGGCAAAGAGTGCCGTTGTGAGTGGAGTTTTGTACACGGTTTTATGAAGGTTTTTGTAAAGAGGTTGAGTGGCTCGGGTGAGCACTCTCTCTTGGACAAGGATGCATGAAATGTTGTAAAAGGCAGGTGGCCTGTCTTTTGTAAGAATATTGGTTAAGTGTGAGGCTTGGCACACTTGTTGTAAAATCTGATATTCTTGATATAATATTATTGTTGGGTAGACTGTTCGGGAAGTTGCCCCTCCCTTTATACTTGTATTGTTCTCGGTTTATTGTTGATGATTAATGAATGAGAATGTTCTTTGTTGAAGTATAAAGGATAACATTTTATTTGGTTATAAGAACACAAGTTAAGAAAGTTTATGTTGGTATAGGCGTAGCCCATAAACGTTAGTATTGTTAAAAAGAAAGCTTTTGGTGGTGCCGCACCTCGCTACAAGTGGTTGGAAGATCACCGCAGGTGTAGGGGCGTGACAGGCAGCCTGCTCGGGAGTCGTGTAAGAGCCCAGCCATATTTTCTCTCGAGATTTGGGTATCCGGATTTCTGATACCCACCTTCCCCATTTTCGCAGTCGAATTCCCTTAAATTGGTGGCACCCGGGATCCTCGTGTGTTTGAGCAATTTCAAGGTTAGGTTGCTGACTGGGGAGGTTTTCCATATTTGGCGACGCAGAAACTGAGACCAAAAGAGTGAGTTTAACGATATTTCAGGCGGGGAAGGGGAAGGCCATGGAGTGTGGGGGAACTGAGACATTGATGTCAAAATATATGTGCAGTTAGACGAGTGAAAATTTTGGAGGTGCCTATAGTCAGCGTTTTTTCAGGTGAGAGGAAGATGCGGGAGAACAACTGTGAGACTGATAGTGAGAGTGACCAAGTAATTCATAGAAGATTGGTTTTTGATTATTGAAAACACGAATGGATAATTTCGTTGCATTTTTGGATTTTTTAACGGCAGGCTGTCTTGTCTGGCTGGGATGCGACAGAGGGACCTAGTTCCATGCTTTTCATGGCACTTTCGCTTGTCACACTTCAACCCTTCTGCACCGTGTATAATTTCGCTCTAATACCTAGTCGAACGCTGTTCTATTTGGCATTTGGTGGGACACCCAAATCTATTTATTTGATTTTTTGTTTTTTAATACTTTTCGAAAATTCTGTATGATTTTTTGGAATCTTTAATTTAAGTTATATATTTATTGGGGTCTTAGAATATGCCTTAAAACTATTTTTCTTTGGGTAAGAGCTCTTTGTCTATATACTTAAGGAAATAGGTTAATGACACAAGATCCAACGGCATAGCCCAGGAGTGAAAACTTGTCCCTTAAGGACTAAGGAAATAGGTTAATGACACAAGATCCAGCGGCATAGCCTAGGAGTGAAAACTTGTCCCTTAGGGACTATGAGTGGGTTGTTCCACGGCGTGGTCTTCATTGAATAACCTTGAATAAGGGTGATGAGTCAACGTGCATTCGCTGTTAGCAGCCGAGATGGTAACCTTGAATAAGGGTGATGAGTGCATTGTTGTTAGCACGGAGAGATGGTTGTCCTCTCTGTTGGTTTGACAATTGAGTTATGCTAGGTTTTGGGTGATGAGTGCATTGTTGTTAGCACGAAGAGATGGTTGTCCTTTCTGTTGGTTTGACAATTGAGTTATGCTAGGTTTTCTCACCGTATAAAAACATCTAGTCTGCTCCCTTATGGTGGATGCGTAATTCAAGTGGCTTGATTTTTTTGAGTAACAATGATCCTTAATCAGCGTTTGCTGATAGCATAACAGTGAGTGACAATTGTTCCCACTTCCCTTTGACAAATGAATTATAATAAATTTTCCATATAAAAAAAATTATATATATATATATATATTTTAATGTAAATTTCTTTAATCCATCTATATCATAAACACTCCACTCACCAATAAATAATTATGCTTTTTGTTCCCTAATACTCACCTAAAACTTTCCACAAATTAAAAATCTTCAACATAATTTCATCCTAAAATTCTTCACAAAATGAACTACTCTAAAAATATCCACTATTTTAAATTATATATTTACAAAATACATATTTTATTTTATTTTTTAAAATATTAAACATAGTTTAAATTTAAAAAAAATCATAATTTTACATTAAAATTTGATGACCATCGAAAAGAACGAAACCCCAATTTAATCTCATTGTGAAGTCATCCTAAATCAACGTACTGATAATTAGACATCATACATAACATTCACGCACAATGAGAGTCAATTTTTTACACCTTTTTTGTTAACCTGTCAAATCCATGTTAAGGTTATTTAATACTTTAATACAGTTATTTTCGATTGATGTTTACATTGCGATAAGGTTTTTGTTTTGACCTCATCTTTATTCTTTTTACTTCATTTTCATAAGTTATTAGTCCCTGCCGGGGACTATAAGCGATCGATAGATCGCTGACTTTGGGTTGACCACGGCGATATTTGGAAATATTTCATGGTTTTCCTAAGTCGGACTAAGGTTTACGGGGCGGAAGCGAATGGGGGTCTTATTACGCGCTTCGCATGGATCAAGGCGAATGGCAGGTGGCGCGCGTGAGGGGCACGTGGTTGCATGCGCTCTGGTGGTCTGATCGCTCACCAGGTGTCCATCCTCGAGATTGGGGAATGTTCTGTCTGTGTTTTACTGTCTTCGCGACATTTGGGTTGGTATTGTTACTTGCTTGTTTGGCTGTGCAGTCTGTGCGATGTTTGGTCTGCGGTAGAGTTGCGCTCGGGTATTGTTATTTGCAGTCTGTGTAATTTTTCGTCTGCGGTGGAGTTCCTGCCTGCTGGGTGTGCATTTGGTAAGTTCGGCTAAGTTAATGGCATTCTGGTTGAATACTGAGGGTGTGTGTTCTGGTTAAATACTGAGAGTTTCTCTTACCTGCATGCAAGAGTCCATGGTTATTTGAGCATTATAAGTTAATGACATTCTGGTTGAATACTGAGGGTTTGTCTTAGCTATGGTCGGCATGCGCTGTGGTGATCTCATCGGCGGCCAGCTGTTCCTCTTCGAGATGCTGGAAAGTTCGGCTTGGGTTTTACTGTCTTTGCGGCCTTTGGGTTTTACTGTCTTCGCGGCCTTTGGGTTGGTATTGTTACTTGCTTGTTTAGCTCTGCAGTCTGTGCAATTTTTCGTCTGCGGTGGAGTTCCTGCCTGCTCGGGTGTTGTTACTTGCTTGTTTAGCTCTGCAGTCTGTGCGATTTTTCGGCTGCGGTGGGGTTCCTGTCTGCTCAGTGTGACTTTGGTAAGTTCGGCTACTGTATGGCATTTTGGTTAAATATTGAGGGTTTCTGTTACCTGCATGCAAGAGTCCATTGCTATTTGGGTTTTACCCTGTTCGCGGCCTTTGGGTTCTTATGATTGCTTGGTTGTTTAGTTGTGCGGTCTGTGCGATTTTTCCTTTCTATTTGTTCTATTGTCTGCGGTGAAAACACAATGCAGTTGTTGCGTGCTGTGTTACCTGCATGCAAGAGTCCATGGTCATTTGAGCATTATAAGTTAATGGCATTCTGGTTGAATTCTGGGGGTTTGTCTTAGCTGCATGGGTTTTATGCAAATTTGCGTAAATGTCTACGGGAAGCTATGATTGTTAGTTGTATTGTTTAGAGGATAAGTTCGGCTACTGCATTATAAATTAATGGCATTTGGATTATTATTGTGAATACTGAGGGTTTGTCTTCTGGTTGAATACTGAGGTTTTCTCTTACGTGCATGCAAGAGCCCATGGTTATTTGAGCATTATAAGTTAATGGCATTCTGGTTGAATACTGAGGGTTTGTTTTAGCTGTGGTCGGCATGCACTGTGGTGGTCTAATTGGCAACCAGCTATTGCTCCTCGAAATGCTGGAAAGTTCGGTTTGGGATTTAGTGTCTTCGCGCTCTTTGGGTTTTACTGTCTTCGCGGCCGGCTGCTCGGGTATTGTTCCTTGCTTCTTTAGCTCTGCAGTCTGTGCGATTTTTCGTCTGCGGTGGGGTTGCTGGCTGCTCGGGTATTGTTCCTTGCTAGTTTAGTTGTGCAGTCTGTGCGATTTTTCGTCTGCGGTGGGGTTCCTGCCTGCTCGGTGTGGCTTTGGTAAGTTCGCCTGTATGGCATTCTGGTTAAATACTAAGAATTTCTGTTACGTGCATGCAAGAGTTCATGGTTATTTGGGTTTTACCCTGTTCACGGCCTTTGGGTTGTTATTGTTACTTGGTTCTTTGGCTCTGCGGTTTGTGCGATTCTTCCTTTCTATTTGTTGTATTGTCTGCGGTGAAAACAGAATGCAGTTCCTACCTGTTCTGAGGGTTGTTGTTACCTGCATGCAAGAGTCTATGGTTATTTGAGCATTATAAGTTAATGGAATTCTGGTTGAATACTGAGGACTTGTCTTAGGTGCATGTGTTTTATGGAAATTTCGGTAAATGTCTGCGTGAAGCTGTGATTCTTAGTTGTATTGTTTAGAGATTAAGTTCGGCTATTGCATTATAAGTTAATCGCATTTGGATTATTATTGTTACTTGGTTGTTTAGCTCTACGGTGTCTGCGATTTTTCCTTTGTATTTGTTGTATTGTCTGCCGTGAAAACACAATGAGGTTGCTGCGTGCTCGGTTAACTCTGTCGCAAAGGTTTGGTTGCGGTTTTGTTGTTGTAGGTGCGGCTTGTATCCCGCAACTTTGTGCTGTCGCTTTGATAAGTTCGGCCACTGCATTATAAGTTAATGGCATTCTGGTTAAATACTGAGTGTTTCTGTTACTTGCATGCAAGATTCCATGGTTATTTGAGCATTATAAGTTAATGGCATTCTGGTTGAATACTGAGGGTTTGTCTTAGTTGCACGGGTTTTATAGAAATTTGGGTAAATGTCTGCGTGAAACTGTGATTCTTGGTCGTATTGTTTAGAGGTTAAGTTTGGGTACTGCATTATAAGTTAATGGCATTCTGGTTAAATACTGAGGGTTTCTGTTAGCTGCATGCAACAGTCCATGGTTATTTGAGCATTATGAGTTAATGGCATTCTGGTTGAATACTGAGGATTTTGTGTGCAGACTTCGTTAACCAATTTCGTCATTTGCACATTTTCTCATGGTACTGGCATAGGCTGGCTTGTGCATGCATATGGTCTGGACGAGAAGGAATTTGAACGCTCGGCTTCATTGCAGGTACGGTGTTATTCTACTAATTACTTTTTGTCAATAAGTTAAACCTTAGATTAAAATGTCATGTTAGCTAGTTATAACCAGATTGGTTCTGATATGATGTTTAACTACCTTGTTCTCCTTAGAGAGAAAAAATTGTTTTATTATGAAAACAAAATTACATTTATTATATATGTTTCTGCATTTCACAGATATCCTTAAGCATAGGAAGTGATAAAAGTATTGCTAGTAACATATCTTGTTTCATAAACAGTTTCCAAAAATGTCAATATGACAGCCCTGTCATAGTCATTCTAACATATATCGGAGCTTTGAAACGAGTTTTATCTCATAGGAAATTAGCTGCTAGATATGTCCATAAACAGTCCCATAAAAAAATATAGATATAGAGATATGCTTAAGCATAGGAACTGATAAAAGTATGAGTGAGAAGATATGTTGCTTGATAACCAGTTTTCAAAAATGTCAATATGACAGCCCTGTCATGGTCATTCTGACATACATCACAGGTTTGAAACCAGTTTTGTCTCATAAAGAATTAGGTCCTGGATATGTTCATAAACAGTGCCATAAAAAATTATAGATATAGATATTGACATTTAAAAGACATTCGATCAGCTCTCCTTCCACTCTCTGTTGAATGGGCCAAGCTCATGGTACCAAGTATAATCTTGCTTTTGACAGTCCATCAGTTTGCATGTTCCTGTCTTTGTAGACATGTTCAAACATGATCTGTTAAATACTCTGTTTAAGCAAGTCGAATCTCCTGAAATATAGGTTGAAGTTTATAATTATCCAATCGATTTGTTCCATTCATTCGATTCACCACAGTTTGTGAATCATCAAAGATCTGTAATTTTTGCGCATCTTCTTTCACATGCCACAATTGCCAACAGTCTTGCGACAATTTGCTTAGGCAGATTGTTGTTGTGTTTGCCAAAGCCCTTCTTTGAACATATTACATGTTCATCATTTATATGGATTGTACCTGCAGTGTCCGATAATGATGGATCTTGTTGAGAAGCGTTATGGAAGTATGCTTATGCACTACTCGTATCTGGTTCAGTTTCCAAAAATGTCAATATGACAGCCCTATCATAGTCATTCTAGCATATATGGGAGCTTTGAAGCGAGTTTTGTCTAATAAGAAATTAGCTGCTAGATATGTCCATAAACAGTCCCATGAAAAAATATAGATATAGAGATATGCTTAAGCATAGGAAGTGATAAAAGTATGGCTGAGAAGATATGTTGCTTCATAACCAGTTTTCAAAAATGTCAATATGGCGGCCCTGTCGTGGTCATTCTGATAGGCTGATAACGAATAGCAGGAAACTTTTTACCTTGGTATATGTTAGAGTTGCAACCTAGCATAAATCAGAGACAATACTTTTTATATTTTGACAGTTGAATTGGTGCACCACTTATGTAAAACTCATAAATAGGCTCATGGTCAATTTATTTGACAAATGCAATTGACAATGGTGTTAGCTTTCAGAAATATTCTTAAAGTTCTGTTGCATTTGTTCATTTTGTCTTTGCATTGCTTCCTTTTGTTAACTTCATTTTGTGTTTTGATTGTTCCCTTTTGTTTACTTGCAGAAATATTCTTAGAATTATGCTCCATTCTTTTCATTATGTTTTTGCATTGTTTGCATTTCCAATTTCTTTATTATTTACAAATATGGCTTGCTGCTAGAAATTTGATATTTGTTTACCAAGATAATGCAATAGCGTATTTTTTAAATATACATACATTTTGTTCAAAACAATCACATTCAGTTTTTGCTAACTTCATTAATTTTTTTTGCAAAGCTGTACAAGACAATTGCAAAAGCCAGCTCTGGTAAGCAATTGCAAATGATGGAATAAATAATAGATGTTGACAATTACAATTTCAGATTGCAATGCATTTTGCTTGAGAACATTGATATTGTATTAAAAAGAAATGGTCTTTTTAGACTAAATGCATTTTCATATACTGTAGGAGATTGTCTATTTGACTCGTTTGAAATGCTTCTACATTTTCGTTATACTTCAAATGAATTGCGAAATGGGTTAATAGACCACTTTCTTTTTTGCTTAAAGAACAATGACGTTGAAGAAATACAGTCATATCAATATGAACTAGCACCTGAGTTCCTATACGAGTTACATGGTGTTAATGATATTGGTACATATCTTCATAAAATGCGTTATTCTGCATCTACAAATATAAAGGAATCTGAACGAGGTTTATGGGGTGATACCTTTTGCATACGTTGGTTAGCTAAATGGCTAGATATATCAATTGCAGTTTGGTCATTGACAAGAAAAACGAGATATTTGCTCTTTAATCAACATGAAATGCAATTCCATATTGCATTCTCTTTCACGATGCAAATCCTGTTAGTGGTCATTATGAACCATTGGTTTACCAAAAGTTTCCAATTTTCATTTGCAACCAGTCTAATATCTATCTATCACCTATTTGCAAAGATATTGAAAGCGATTGGATGCACATTGCAAATAATATGCTTTTAAATGGACTAATAATTGCAAAGCAAGTGACATCTAATTGTGGTGACAGTCTCTTTAATGCAATTTGCTATTTAGTAGCAACAGAATTCAATGCAGAGTGTTTGCGACTTTACATTGTGCAATCTTTTTGCAATGCACTTATGCATAAGAATCAAGAGGCATTGCATTGTTTAGAGCAATACCTAGTAGTTGATGTGATACACTATACAATGAATAGCAACTGGCAACAATATCTGATAAATATGGCAATGCCATATGAAAAAGGACAAGTGGAAGGCAGACCATTTTGTCTACAATGGATATCTGTCATATTCAAAGTCAATATCCAAGTATGGTCCTCTGTTGCTAATAACTTTGTCAATTACAGTTCCGCTTATTCGAGATGCAATGATATTGTTAACATCTTGTCATTCATGACAAATACATCACATATTCACTACCATGCAATGATACAAGAATATGTTCAGAATTCTCAACAATTGTGCATGGAAGCAAATGACATTTGTAATCAATTGCATCATGAGCATATACTAGAAAAAGAGCAATGTATATCTCAAGTACATTTTAGCAATAATATTGCATTTGAGATAGCATGTCATTTAGAGCAAATGCAACCAACTAAGGATTGTAGGCTGAATTATCACAAGCTAAAGCAATTCATACGTACAAAACGCAAATGCAATGACAAGTGCAAAAAACCATTTTCTAATAAGAAGTCAAGGAAGAAAAATGAAATACAAATTTATATGGAAAAATTCGAAGACACGCCTAGGAATACGTGTGCAGTTTGCAACAAATTGCATTTTGCAAAAAATATTAGATTCTTCACTATAGATTTGCAAGAAAAGCATATGAATTTGACGTTGAACAATAGGACCTTTAGCAATGAAAACATATGTGTTTCTTGCAAGAAACCGCTCGAGAATGGAAAGCTACCACAATTTGCAACACCTGAACAAATAAGACGTAACATTTCATTGCCAACTGTAAATATACTTTCAGACCTAGAAGAAAGACTTGTGTCATTGAGAATTGCATTTGCACAAATCAGACAATGGGGACATAGACGATCACAAATTGGCTTAACAGGATCAATTATCAATGTACCAGTTCATATGGACATTGTGCAAAAAGCATTGCCACAATATCTAAATGATACAATGACAATTGCAGTTGCATTGAAAAGACGATTGCAATACAAAAATGCATACCAAACAGGTAAAGTGCGTCTGATTATTGTCATGAAGGCATTGAACGAACTATGTTCTAGAAGTCTTTATAAAGCTAGAAACATTTGTATAAATGAGAATTGGGCCCATGTTTTACAAGAGAATAATGAATACATTGTACAAAATTCAAACAATGACAATGAAAGTGATACAGATAGTGATGCAAATAATGAAACACCTATTGAAACATTGGTGCATGGATTAATAGAATCACAATGCATCTACGATCTGCAAGACAAGATTATTGAATTGGCACCTGCTGAAGGACAACGACCATTAGGCATCTTCAAGGACAAATATGCAGAAGAAATGAACTTTCCAACATTATTTTATGGCAATGCACGTGATCATGACATCACAAATAGGATTAGTTACCAAAAAATTGTACAATGGGAATTGTTACAAGCAAGTGGTGACTTCCAATATCATACAACAAATTTGTTTTTCAAGACAATGCGAATAATAATTGATAAAGTTTTTTCTTGCATATGGGTGCGAATAAGAAAAGGACAACTAAAAGGCAGGAAAATATTAGCAAAAGATCTCAAGTATCGAGCAAATTTGGAAAAGTTATTGAAGTCTAACATTGGATACATAGATTTCAAAAACATTCGCATATCTTCTGACCATTTGGAACAAATTAGGAAAAACATATTTGCAATGATACGACAACTGGGGCCTCCAACTTTCTTTGTGACATTCACAAGTGCAGAACATCGATGGAAACCATTAGTAGATACACTTGTCACATTGTTTAGAAATAAAGCAAATAAAAATGCTATTGATATATTAGAAGATGATGACATTGACTACCTTATAAGAAAATATCCAGTCACATGTAGCCAATACTATAGACATATAATTAATGCTATAAAGCGATTGATATCTCAAGATACTACATTCTTTGGAAAAATATCTAATTACTATTTCGTAACAGAATTCCAAAATAGAGGAACTGAACATGAACATGGACTGTTATGGATAGAGAATGCTCCAATATATGGAAAAGAAAGCAACTCAGAAATTGAGAAGTTTCTTGACAATTACATCACTTGTAATACAGATCATTTGGAGCCAGATGTTGCTAAATTGCATAAACATCACCATACAAAAAGTTGTAAGAAGCGAAAAAATTCAAATTGCAGATACAACTTCCCCATGCCACCAATGAAATCAACAATGATCATTGAACCAACCAATGCAAAAAATAAAAAAATCGTAGAGAAATCAATATCGTTTTTTGCATTCTTGGAGCAAACAAACTACAATGATTCAACAACACATGACAATTTCCTCCTAGAAATAGGGCTACTAGAAAATGAGTACATAGAACTATTACAACATACAATAAAGCAACCAACAACTTTCCTGAAATGAAAACCTTCTCACATTTGGAATAACAGTTTTGCAAACGGTATCCCTGCTTTATGGAATGCAAATACAGATGCACAATTTGTGCTAAATGCATATGCTGCAGCATCATATTGTAGTTCATATATGACCAAAATTGACAAGTCTATGACAAATGCATTTAGAAGAATACGCAAAGAGCATCAGAAAGATGAAATTGATGCTATGCAAATGATTCGTAAACTTGTAAATACATTACTCAATCTACAGCAAATGTCAGCTCAACAAGCAGTGCATATAGCACTTTCATTGCCATTGAGTTCTAGTTCAAGGGAATGTATATTTGTAAACACGTCTCCAGTTGATGAACGCACGTTTATGCTTAAACCGCCTATTCTTTTGAAACAAGAACCTGATGATTCAGAAGATGTTATGTGCCATTCCATTGTTGACTACTACATTGGATGACCAAGTTCCATTAGCAAAATCTGCCTTGCAGAATTTGTATCAAATTACAAGAAAAATGGCAAACCCATATCTAAAAGGAAAAAACCAAATGTTATACGATTTGTCAAATATAACAAACACAATGATATTGAAAACTTTTGTCGAGAGAAATTATTGTTATATATGCCATTTGAAAATTGTGAAGATACATTGAAACAAGAATTGCCTACATGGCTCTCTGCATATACATTACATGAAAAAACAATTCAAGTCAATGAAGCCAAATTTACATATAACATCAATCCAACATGGGGTGATTTAGAGACTGCAACAAATGAGCAAATTAGTTCTTTGAATACTAACAAAATGAATATGCAAAACCAAGAGAACAATTCCCATTATGAGGAATATGATTTGCAATCAGACTTGCAATTTCCAAAACAATTTGAAATGAAGAAAAAAATCAATGTTGGATTTCAAATTACTGCCCATCCATTTTTAATGGAGAATAATGAATATTACAAACTTAGAATAATCTTGAACAAAGAGCAACAAGCAATTGTAAAAGACATTGCAATTAAAAAAAAAAAAACCCCAAGGAACCAATTTACCTTTTTATTACAGGTGGAGCAGGTGTAGGTAAAACGCTCACAGCAAAAGCGATTTTCCAAATGCTTATACGAATTTATGATTCACAAAACACAACTGATCCTATGAAACCAAAAGGTCTAATATTAGCATACACAGGAAAAGCTGCATATAATGCAGGTGGAACAACAATCCATTCTGCATTGCTAATGCCTTTTAACAAGTCTCAACTGTTCTCACTGAGCAAAGAAGTATTGGACAACTTATCAAAGCTATATCAAGAATTGCAAGTAGCTTTCATAGATGAGATCTCGATGATTGGAAGTCGGTTCTTATATTCTATTAACAATAGACTCAGAAACATAAAACATGTCCAAACAAAATACTTTGGGAACATTGACATCATATTTTGTGGTGATTTCTATCAAGCACAACCTATTCAAGACTCTCTTATTTTTGAACAACCAACAATTAACAATCAAACAATAACACATGATTTCTGGAAGGATAATGTCAAGTGCTTCCAATTGCATATGACGATGCGACAAACAAATAAGAGATTCATATCAGTGTTAAATAGAATGCGAACAAATTGTCAAACATCTGACGATATAACATACATGAATACAAGTTGCATGCGCCCTATACCAAATGATCCAACATTTCCCTATTTATTTTACAAAAACAAAGATGTTGCAATGCATAACAAGAAAATGTTGATGCTAATGCCTGGCAAAGAAATTTTGATTAATGCAATTGATGAAAATGAGGAGAATAACGACAATTTCCCAGCTCATCAACATACGGCTATTTTGCCTCCGCACCTTTTGATAAAGTTGAACATGTTAGTTGAAATGTATGCTTGCAATTATGATGCACCAGATGGGCTAGTGAATGGTGCAGATGGAATAGTTAAAGCATATACCCATACAAATAAGGTCGATGTTCTATGGATTAAGTTCCATGACCCTAATATTGGTCATCGACAATCTAGAAAACTAGGTCATTTGTACACTTCAGAGATAGCACATGATTGGACACCAATATTGCGAATATCAAAAGCAATGCCTATGACATCAAATATGGCGCCATTGAAAATACGAAAACAATTTCCAATTCAACTTGCATGTGCACGCACAATACATAGATCACAAGGCTTAACCTTGGATAGGCTTGCATTCGACCCTACTGGAGTACAAGTGCATGGCCTAGTATACACAGCATTATCACATGTTAGAAACATAGAATCATTGTATTTGCTTAATCCTCTTAAACATAGTAACTTCAAGGTCAAGCAAAAAGTAAATTCTGAAATGCAACGTTTGCAAACCACTGCAAAATGGCAACTAGAATACGACTGTTCATCAATACAATCATTGCGATCCATCTTTATTCTTTCATTGAACACTCGCAATCTTCATGTGCATATTACTGACATATGCAATGACTATGACACAATGCAATCTGATATCTTGTGCTTACAAGAAACACATATGTTGCTGTCTATGCAAAATGAATACTTCAAAAATTTCAATTGCATCTCAAGTTGCATTAAGCATGGAGTAATGATATTGATAAAGAAAAATATCATTATCCTTGAACATATCAATTTTGAAGACTGCTTTGTAGAAGCATTGCTTGCAAAAATAAAAGTTCACACATTACAAATTGCAATACTCAATATATATGCATCGCCACATGCAAACCTAAACAATATCCTCAATGTCATTGCAAAAGCTTTATACCACTTAGATCTAAACAATATCATACTTATATTAGGGGACTTCAATATTGATATGGTGCATTGCAATCAAAAAACAAAGCAGCTAGAAACCTACATGCAAAACTACAATCTTCATTTCCTAGTTGACAAAACTAATAGCATGCACAAATCATTGATTGACCATGTTTGGGCAAATCTAGCTAATATAAAATATAGAATTTTCGTATTGGATACATATTGGTCTGACCATGATACAATATCTCTTGTCCTTCAGCTATGATATACACATGAAACAGTTTACAAAATTGCAAATTTTGACATTTTTGCAATACCTCATTGGTTTTACCATTTCTACTTTACTAAAGCATACTACAATATTCTTTTTGTACTAAACGAAATGATAACAGCATACATACTATGCATTCTATTGTACATTTACATATATGGCGTTCTGTATTGATCAATGCAAGTTATGCCAAAGACAACATTTTCAATTAACCAACACAAGTATCCTATCATAAATTTGCAGATATGACCTCATCTATTTATGGATGCAGATTCTACTAGTAAAACCCTTTTCAATTGAACAGAACGACCAAGAAAAAAGAACAACAACATGCAACATAAACAAACAAAGTATATTCTTTTTGCCTTTCCTTTCCTATGGATCTTCTGTTCTTGTTCAACTTTTACTTTTATATGTTCTTTTGACTTGCACTAAATATGTCTTACTATTCTATAACATAGCATAAATCTTGAAAAACGAAATGAAACAATTGAAGAAATAGAATGCATAAGCCAATTAGAAAGCGCAAGCCAACCACTTGTTTTGCAAAGGTATGTCTATAAGAACTACACAAATATGCTAATTTGTATTTAGAATGTTAATGTTTACTATATATGCATTCTATTTTTATTTTTACATATGTATGGTTCTATGGTTTTAATGTTCTTGTTCACTTTTTACTTCTAATTTTCACTAAATATATGTTACTATTCTATAACATAGCCTAAATCTTCAAAGACGAAAAGAAACAATTGAAGAAATAGAATGCATAACCCAATTAGAAAGGGCAAGCCAACCACTTGTTTTGCAAAGGTATGTCTATGACAACTATACAAATATGCTAATTTGTATTTAGAATAATAATGTTCACTAAGGTATGTCTATGACAACTATACAAATATGCCAATTTGTATTTAGAATATTAATGTTTACTATATATGCATTCTATCTTTACATATGTATGGTTCTATGGTTTTAATGTTCCTTGTTAACTATTTACTTCTATATGCTCTTTGAAATTGAACTAAATATATGTTGCTATTCTATAACATAGCATAAATCCTGAAAAAGGAAAACAAACAACTGAAGAAATAGAGCAGATAACTCAATTAGGAAAGGCAAACCAACCACTTGCTTTGAAAAGGTATGTATGACAACTATACAAATATGCTATTTTCTATTTAAAATATTAATGTTTACTATATATATCTTCTCTTTTTACATATCTATATTTAAATGTATATATATCAGATTAATGTTTACTATATATATATTCTCTTTTTACATATCTATATTTAAATGTATATAAATTAGAAAATCTTGGACGAGTGAAGAAAGCACTAGTAGTAAGTCCCCCCAAACAATGCAGCAAGAAGACATGTACAGGTTACATATCACAATTTATTTATTGATTGCTTATCACAAAATACATGTGATAATATCCACATCATATTGAACCATGCGTTTGCCTGTGTTAGTCCAACTGAAACAATCGCAGCCAAACTTCATTCAACAAATGTACAAAATGATACATCAAAAAGGTATGCATATGAAACACAACACTCTAATCTATTTCTACTTATTCAGTCTTTAGGAGAAACATACTATTCTACAAATGTTTATAGCAATTTCTAACTAAGCAATTTTAATAGGCAAAAACAGACACTGCCAATTAAAGTATCAATTGAAGATCTCAATAGTCGTAAAATTGGGCAGCTATTTGTTGGAGACATAATGGTTGTCTATAGTGCATTCCTTGTAAAGCAAACAAATCACGTCAAGTATTGCAAGCTGATTTGACAGATGCTCAAGGAATGATGACTATAATGTTGAGTGTACCTGCACATTTGGTGGAGCGACATGAACACAAAATTTTGCAAGGCAACAACATCTCAATTACAAATTTCAGGATATTGCCTAAAACTGTTTATGATCGTGGTGACTGTGACAAAATAATATTGCTTAATGAATCAAGTATCATAGAAACTGTACCTGAAGTTTGCAAAGAATATTGCTTCATTCCGAATACAACCATTAGGCAATTTGCAAACAAAAAAGAAATGTACCCAATTGGCACAATCGCTGCTGCCGTTACACTTGCCAAACGAGTTGGATTGCATTACATACTCCATATCAAAGATGGAGATTCTGAAAACGACAATGCAACTGTATGTATTCAAATGTTACTTATTCCTAATTTTCAGTAGATAACATGCATCACTTCAATACATAGTTGTTGTAATTTGTCCATAGTTTTTGTAATTTGTCTTCTGCAATTGCAATTTTTCAATGCATACGAACAATGTAGTTGCATATTACTTTTTGTATTTTTCAATACATAGCAATTTCTGTTCTGCAATTGCAACTCTTTGACACATATGAACAATTTTTCCTTTCAATGGAAAAACAATTGTAAAAAGGACACTTTCCGCTCATTCTTTTCAAAAATTTAACAAGAAAGGTAAACACAACAGAAACAATATTCAGAGCATCGAAGTCAACATTCATGACTGAACTTAACACAGATGCACTCAACAATCTCACAAAACTAACTACATCTACCTATGCTGTAAGTATAGAAATAATAATGTTTTTGCTGCCTTTGCATTTGGCATGTAATAATGTAAATTAACGCTTGAATGTTTTATAAACAGGTCGAAGGTATTCTGACCGCAACAAATCCATATTCAACTCCTTTCGAACCTGTTTGTGCAATTTGTAGCTGCCCAGTGAATTCATCCATAGCAATAGCCGATGCAACAATTTTCTGTTCACAATGCAATGATAATTGCCCTTTCCTCTACAAGCATTGTATAAATGGTGTAATAGAATCCATTACAAATAAATTTGTCCAGTGCATTATCAGGGAGCCCTTATTACATGACTTACTTCCTGATTTAAAATCAATGTCATATGAGACATATTTGCAACATAAAGCTACCACTGTTTACATCTTACGTGACTTCAAAATTCAGAGCAAGTTCACACTCAATGAAGATAGTGAGCTATTACATGTCAACTAACAAATAGAAGGTACATCAACATATGCCTTAACATGTTTT
>Ga0115851_100595_pt1 | contig 16784 bp, 12 predicted proteins | sample InSIn2gowninarea_FD_83865 | JGI IMG/M metagenome (GOLD analysis project Ga0115851, IMG submission 83865)
GGTCTGTAGCAAAGAATTGATGATCAGACTACAAAGAATGAAGAAAGATGAGTATATACGCAGGTTCACTATATACCAAGTCGCGTACATAGGTAGGTTATACGCAGGTTCACTATGTACCAAGTCATGTATATACGTAGGTTCGCTATATACCAAGTAGGGTATACACGCAGGTTCTCTATATACAAAGACACGTATTCACGCGGGATTGCTGATCAAAAGTCGCGTATGCGTATGCACGAACTTTCATGCACGGAAAAGCGCGTACATGTGGGAAAGCTTATTTTTGGGTCCGTGTATTTAGACCTATGGTTTTGGTCCTTGGTATTGCGTTCGAAGTGTTGAACCCAGGTATTCGGTCCCTAGTATTAGTTCTCAATGGTTTTGGACCATGGTATTGAGTAAGGCCTAAGACTATAAAAGGAGAAGAAGATCATTAGGCAAATGCATTGAGAACTTTGATGAAGTATGAGATCCAGTATGCAGGTTATGGGTTTATGATGCATTGCTTGATCTGAGTTAAGGAGGAATCTCACTGGTTGATGGAGAACAAGATTTAAGGATAGATCAGGATCTAATGGCTTGGAATGAATCATCTCTATATGGTTTTATCTTGTTTAGTCTAGATCTATATATTGATGCATGTAATGTTATGTAAATGTTATGATTTGGGTATGACTGATGTCTGGAATAGCTGCAAAGTTCTGAGTTAATATTTGCAGATGTGTACGCGAGTTAGCTTTGGCAAAAGCGCGTATGTACATGTGTTTGTTTCATCGTAGTAGCATATACATTATGAAGTATGATATTTGAAGTTGCAGTTGGGTCTGATTGTTATTGCAGAGTTCTGTTGTCTGCTCTAGTGATTGTGTTGTTGACAAGGTTTCAGTGTTTCAGTGATTCAGAGATTGATGATGCTAGTATTGATTGATTTTGTGCTTCAATGATATTGATGGGTCCAGTATGAAAATTGGATGAAACGTGACCTTCAGATTATTGTGTTGTGCTTCAGGAGTATCCAGTCTGAAAATGTATGAAACGTGGTACCTGGATGAAGGAAGAGAAGGTTGTATCCTTTTGTAGGTCGGCACCTACGTACTAGTACATCAGCTAGTATAAAAGCTAAGGGGGTGGTAGCTCCCTTCCAGTAGCAGCTGGAAAATGAGTAAAGATTGGAGCATTTCAGTAGGCTGGCACCTACGTACTAGTAAATGGATCGGCTAGTACAAGAGCTAAGGGGGTTGTAGCTCCCTTCCAGGAGAGTCTGGAGAACGAGAGAAGGTTGTAGCCTTGTGTAGGTTGTAGCCTGCGTACTGGTAAAGGACTACACTAGTACATAATCATTGTAAAAAGAATTTTCTAATTGAAAGAAGATAGATACATATTGCAGCAGGTGGTTTTCACCCACATTGGGTTTCCATCTTATATCATGGTGTTCATGTGTGCTTCTCGTGTGTGATGATCTGTTCTGTTTTACTGCACTTGCTTACTATTCATATGGATAATGAAGTTCTAATGCACTAACTAAAGATCAAAATTTAATGGATTAACTAAATCATAAGTATTCTAGATATACGGTAGTTGCATTAGACACAGTTGCGTATACACGCGGGTTCCATTAACTGAAGTAGCGTATATGAATCTTAATATGGAAATGGAAAAGTTTTATTGATTTGATAATACTGATTCACCCCCCCCTCTCAGTATTATTTCCAACACAAAAACCAATTATGAGTGCCATGCCACAACCCCATAGGGTTTTAGCCCACTAACTGGGGTTACGAACTTCGAACATGAATATCTCTCAAATCGTGAAGAATTACTTGGCGTGCCATATATCAATGGAAATATCTCAACGAGTAGAATCCATATAGAAGATCCTTGACTCAGAATAGAGTAAGTTGTCAAATCAAAATACCGATGCAAGATCGGGGTAGCCCCTGGTGCTGCTTGGGTTGACATCAATGACAACCACTGATCAACAAAGATATGTGACTAATGAGAACTTTGAAGATATGTGGACAGTTGCAGGGTATCTTGCTTGAATTAACTTAGAAATGGGGAAATTGGTAGACTATTTATCATATTTCATTAATCCAATAACAACTAAGTGCATGTGGTAGCACATAACAAGACTCAATGGCAATAAAAGGAAGCACGTATCTTGGCATGGCGCAATAGGATATGTACCAAGTCCATGAAGAACGAGAAATAAGGACATCCATATAAAGGAAAAGAACCTTCAATAATTTGGAGGCTAAGAACAGGGATTTGGAAGATGAGCTAAAAATATGGAGGGATTAACTTAAAAATCTCACTAGGAAACAATGAGAATTGATCAAATGGAAATTTGAACTGCAAAAATATTTGCAGGAATTGACATATCAAACTAAATCCTAAAAAGGGGAAAATGACATTGGAAGGAAGAGGCCCCATGAGAATGAAAAGGAGAAGAGGATATTTTCCCATTGGTATTGTGGAGAAAAGTATCTGAGAAAGGATTATCACCGCAGGTAGAGAAAAAAGAAAATAGCCCCTGCGAGCCACAGGGACATGATTCAGTAATGCAGGAAACTGAGAAGGAGGAGGGGGCATTCCCCCAAGCTCCTTGATATATGCACATATGTGTTGAAAAGATCTCCTGTGGAATATTAAGGGATGTGATACTTCAAGGTTGCCATAAATTGTGGAAAAGACTTGGACTGACTTTTATATATATATATATATGTATATATATATATATATATATATATATATATATATATATATATATATATATATATATTTATTTGAAATAATGAAGGACACATGAAATGCTGAACTCGTGGAGTTGAGTTGTTATGAAATATATTTAAATTCTTGCATGTCATTCTCTTGACTGTTGGATTCATGATTTATTGCTCTGATTAATGAATTAAATTCATTTTCTTGTTACATTTGTCTGTGGTTTTATAATGCTATCACGGCTTTTATTGTTTTTGATGAGCCTCATTAATAGGTACATAATAAGTCCCATTTGACATTCCTTTAGCCTATATTTACCTCTTTCCTCCTGTTTAATGACATCTTTTTGACTATAATGTGTTTATTAGGAGGAATAAAGGATGTTTTTCATATCTCTTGGCCTAATGTGATTAATGTGTAGAAAAATAGAGCATTTGAGTGCATTTACTATGCATAGATACGTTGGAAGAAACTGGAGAATATGTAGGAAGCTTGTCCCCTACATTTACTCACCCACAACTCAAATTTATCCCTAAATTTACTAACCCATAGTTCAAAGATCCACTAACAGCTGATGCAAGCAAGGATTGCGAGGATCTTAGGGAGCTAGATCCACCATTCTAGGGATTTTTGGAGGGAGCAACCCTCTTTCCAGGGAGGCTACCCCTTAGTCACTTTTGTATAAATAAGGAATCCCAAGGTCTCAATAGGATTCAAAATTTTGAAGTAGATAAAGACTACTAAGAGCTAGGAGCTCAAAATTTTTACTTCCATTCCTTTGTCATGTATTGGAGAGCTATTTGATGTTAATGAGAAATATTTTGTTATCTTCCATTTGAGCTTGTTCTAGAGGGTCGAGTCCCCTTACGTTAGGGCCCAACCCAGAGGCTCTAGTCCCCCTCATGTGTATTTTAATTATGCATTTTCTTTCCTAGCATCATTTTCTTCCCTTCTTTAGCAACACTTGTTTATGAAAATCTGCTTGTGAAGGTCCATTGAACACCCCTCTTATGAGAAATGTGGCCAAGAATGTTGTGTTTGAAAGACAAAAAGATATAGTCACTTTTCTTTGCATTATTTAAGCCTTGTTTTTTTTTTTTTTTTTCTTTTTTTTCTTATTCAACTTATTTTTTTTTTTTATATTTTTTTTTTATCTCATAAAATTTAACCTCTTTTGGATTTATGTTTATTGTAGACTACAAAATAGGTTTTCTTTCAATGCAATAGTTAGATTTCAAATAAAATTCAACTCATCCTTTCTCTATCATTTAAAGTTTATGCAATTTACATTATTAATATGCTCTATGAGTTTGGAAAGATTGAATAACTTTCTAAAGCGTACAAGTACTATTGTTGATTTTTAGGGTTAGCATGCCATTTACACTCCTTATTCCACCACCATATCCCTTTATTTAACCTCAACGACTCCCTCAAAGGACTGTTCATCAAGAGTATATTTTTGGGTTATTGAAGGCCATTGTGTGCATTGGTTCTTATGCAAGATGGGCCCCTAAAGGGTACTAATCTTGGAAATGGATTAATACAACCTTCCTCTACCCTCCATTACCCTTTCCCACCTTTAGATCCCATTTTTCACCCTCAAAATTCTCACGAATTTAATCCTTTAGCAAAACAAGGTAATCTTGTAGCATCTGGCAGCAATCCTGTAACACTATGTAAACTTTACCAGATTTATCCTTGAAGCTTGATTTTTGCCTCCTTGCTTTGAATAATGTCCCTTAGGCTCTTAAATGATGATTGAGGAAGGCTAAATACCACTTAGGACTTTCTTTTTACCACTGCAACACATTTCAAGCAATTAAGGCTAGTAGACAAATTTATCATTTGGATAACACAAGTCATGATTTTCTTGATTGCCTCATGAAGTATCTAATGAACTCTGTCACTAGATATAATCTCTTTGGAATGCAATGATTAAATATTAATTACGTGTTATTTTATTTATGCAAGGTAGATTAGGTTTGTTGTCTTTGTTCTATGCTTCTTAAGCTAGGGTTTCTATTTTCAACCACTGTTATTTCCATTTCATAGACTAAGTTTCCTTTTAATGAAACATTTACATTCTGCAAATATATTAATGTTTACATTTCTGAAAGTAGTTTATACTTCACATTCCTGCAAGTAGTGTAGCATTTACATTTATGCAAATAGGTTAGAATTTACATTCCACTAGCATTTCCTTTTTTACAAATAGAGTAACATTTCCATTTCTACATAGTATATTAGAACTTTCCTTTCATGCAACTTCTCTCCTTGCAAATCTAGATTAAATTGATAGAGTGGTCTGTGAATACCTTGGTCTGGTCCATTGCTTCAAAGTGACTTGAGTGGAGCTTAGCCTATTGTGCATATAACACTGTCACCTCTTAAGTTTGTACAAACCTTGGGTTGTTAATTAAAGCTGGTAGTCTTGAGTGTTTCAACACTCTTGTCACAATACCTAGGCTCATCAATTTTTGGCATCGTTGCCAGGGAGGTGTCTAAGTAGGTGTTATTTTTTCTTATAGATGCTTTCTTTTGCTTTGCATCAATTTTGCTTGTCTTAAACAAAATCCAAGGAAAAGAAGAAGGGAAAAACACAAAAAAAACACAAAGTTCTTTCATGTCTCGTAGGATTAGGGATAATATAGGAAAATTTCTACCAAAAACCCCCACCCCTTCTAGCAATCAACCATCATTGTTCCTTGGTGACTGTGAATCTCCCACTCTGACCATAGAAGAGTTATAGAGTCCTTTAGGTTAGCAGCCAAATATATTTGAATAACCCATACGGGAGGAAGAACTCATATCACCTATCGAACACATGGATGAGAACAAGTAGACTGAGATCTTTCCTATCCGAGAAACCATTGGGGAGGCTAGGATGAAAAACATAAGCCCCATTGCTCTCCCACATTTCCATGGCCTAGTTTATGAGTACCCTAGCACATTTATGTTTGAGTGCACTATGGTTTGTAGAACCTATGATTACACTTCTAATGAGAAGAAGCTAAAATTGTTCCCTTCCACCCTCAAGGATGAAGCCTTTCACTAGTTCATGAGCTTAGAAGGAGGTAACATCACCACTTGGGTTCAAATGCAATAAGATTTCAATCAGAAATACAAGGACTATTGTAGGTCAAGAGAAACAAAAGAAGATATATTTAGGATGAGCTTAGGGCCAGATGAATCCTTAGAGGATTATAAAGATAGTTTTCAACTCAACTATAGAAGAGCTAATTGTACCATTGGCCCAGAATCCTTGAAGCTTGTACTTCTTCATGGGATTAGGGAGGATTTCATGGAATCCATTAATATGCTATCTAGTGGGGACATTTACTAGCTAACTTCTGAAGACATCAAGACAATATTCAAGAATCATTCTAGGGTTTCAAGGAAGAGGGGTAGGTCCAGTCAAGGCCCGATCAACTCTTCTCCCTCTACTTCAATCGTCAAACATGAGATAGGGAGCATCCTAGTAGAATTTTTTCCTTGCAAATGGATACTATGAAGATAAAAAATAAGCAAGAAGAGGTAAAAATGGCACTAGCTATATTTTTCCCTAGATGTGCCAAGAGGCACCCCATAAATGAGTTCCCACTAAATGCCATAGAGGTCTATTGTCTGTGAGGAAAACCATGCAAATAACACATGTAACTCTCTTCCAAACCAAAAGGCTATATATCAAGGGGTAGAGAGTGGATTGGATCAAATTTTCTCATCAACCAAAGGAGGCCACAAGGTCCTCTGCCATACCATCAAGGCATGCAAGGTGTACATTATCCCTCTTTCAATCCAAACCACAATAAATTTTTTAAACCTTGGCATCCTCTAACTCACTCATCTTGGTCGATGCCATCTCCTTGGTCTTATTGTCCTTAATATCTTCCTCAACCTATCAATCCACCCTACCTACCATCCATACCAACGCAACCTCCTCACTAGGGAAACCCTTCACAAGTATAGAGGATTCATGGAACCCAACCTCCTACCTTAATCCATCCTCCTTCAACTCAACCAAAAACATCCCACAAAAATCCACCCAAGCAACCTCAAATTCCCGCCCAACCTAATCTGAACCCAAACAACAAGTAGGCCCAACAAGTCTATAGTGGGTAAACAACTTATCCTGCTTATGCTGTGGAAATCTAGGAGATCAACTTTATGTATGGGAAGGTACTTTGAGATGCTCTCCCACTTTCTCCACCTAAATATATTGATGAAGAGAAGAAATATAGTGTCCCTAAAGCCAATATGCCCCCTATCCTGAAAGGTTGGTCCAACCTAAACAACACACCCTAGAAGAGGCTCAACTTCTAGGAGAACTTGAAAACCTGTGTGTTAAAATACCCCTTCTCTAGGCCATCAAATATGTTCACATTTACAACAAGCTTATCAAGGAGGAGTGTTTCAAGAGGTCTGTAAGAAGAAGAAGAGATGCCCCCACTATTAATGTTGTTGGGCAACTGTCTCATCTAATGCTTGGAAGGGTTATCTCTCCAAAGTACTTAGATCCTGGTAGCTCGGTAGTGGACATTCACATCAACAATATTATAGCCCCCAACACACTGATTGAACTTGGGGTTGCAATCAATGCCATGACCAAAGAAACTATGCATCTGACAAAGCTGTAGGAGCAACTCTAGGAAAAATAGATGACAAGTTTCCTTATGCCATTTACTTCATTAAAACAAATATGTCTAGGGCTGAACTGAACTATACTATGATTGAGAAGGAACTCCTAGCTATTGTCCATTCCTTGAATAAATTCAGACACTACGTCATTGGTTATCAAACCTTTGTGCATGCTGACCATGTTGCTATCAAGTACTTAATGAAAAAGCCTGGTGTGAATGCTAGAATTATTAGATGGTTTCTTTTATTGCAGTAGTTTGATTTAAGCATCATTGATAAGCTAGGTAAAGAAAATGTAGCTACAGCGTTTTTGTCTAGGCTCGCTTTGCTTGTAGGTGAAGAAGGGATGGTTGATGACTAGCCACCAGATGAACACCTATTTGCAATTTCAATTCTCTCTCCATGGCTTGTTGACATAGCCAACTATCTAGTTGCTGCAAAGTTCCGTGCAAATATGTCATCCAGGGAGAAGAGCAAGATTGTAAGGAAGAGCACCCCATTCACTTGGATTGGGGAATCTCTTCAAATTGGGCATAGATCAAGTCTTGAGCAGATGTGTCAGGGAAGAGGAAGTCTTTGACATCCTCTTAGCTTGTCATGATGGGCCTTATGGAGATCACTTTGCTACCAAGAGGATAACTTTCAAGGTACTGCAAGTTGGCTACTATTGGCCCAATGTCCACCAAGATGCAAGAAGGTACACTAGTTGATGTGATCAGTGCCAGAGGATGGGGAAGCCAAATCCCAAGGATGAAATGCCCTTGCAACCTCAGGTGTCTTTAGATCCATTTGAAAAGTGGGGCATGGATTTCATTGGGCCAATTGATCCACCATCAAGGTAGAAAAAGTACATAATTGTATGCACTGATTATTTGACAAAGTGGGCTGAGACCAAGGCTATCAAGGTAGCAACAAAGGAGAAAGTGGTTGATTTTTTGAGGGAAAATGTGTTTTACAAATTTGGGTACCCTAGAGATCTAGTCATTTATCAAGGAGCTCAATTCACATCACATATGATGGAGAATATGTTAAGACAACATAGGATAAAGAAAATAACATCTACTACCTATCATCCTGAGGCCAATGGACAACTAGAGGTCACCAATCGGGCATTAGAAGACATTCTCACCAAGGTTGTGAACAACAACATAAATGATTGGTCAGACAAACTAGTGGAGGCCACTTTGGCCTACAATACAACTTGGAAGACAACTACTGATTTCACTCCTTATGACTTGGTCTATGGAAATAAGACTCTGCTCTCCATTGAGTTTGAGTACAACATCTTGAGAATGGAAACACCATTGGATTTGGATGTTACAAAGACACAACAAGGGAGGTTGCTCCAACTGAATGGCCTAGATGAATTCAGGATGCAGGCCCTCCTACACACTGAAGTTATCTAAGTATAGAGGAAGGTTTGCCATGACAAGAACATCAAGGACAAGGTCTTTCAAGAAGGGGATTGGACTATGCTATATGACTCCAGGTTCAAGGAATTTAAAGGAAAATTGATGACAAGGTGGTTAGGCCCATATCTGATAGAGAAGTGCCATGATAATGGAGCTGTTCAAATAGGGACCATTGATGAGGAAGGTATTCCCTTGCTTGTCAATGGATATAGGTTGAAGGCTTACAAAAGACCTCTGTACAGGGAAGAATTCATCAACACCATTAGCAAGGAGGTAAATGTGATTGGAAGTGTCCTAGCTTCCAAGTCATAGAGTTTTTGAAAACTATTTTTATTTGTGAAAAAAGAGGAAAAAGAGAAAATGCAATAAGAGGCTTGGATGAAAACTCCATGAGGCATCTGAGGCCAACTCTTGGGTTGAAAACCTCCTTGAGGTAGCACAGGAGTGAAAAAAAAAAGAAAAAAAAGAAAAATAAAAGATCCCTAGGTGAAAACCTCCCTTGAGGCACCCAAGGCAGGCAGGCAGGTTCAAAACCTCTACTGAGGCAACTTGTGTGTCCCTCAATAAAAAGGGAAGAAAAAAAAAACAAAAAAATACCATGACAGGGAACTCCAACCTATCCATTAATAAATTCTATCATTTTGTAGGTTTTTGAATACAGTGGTAATTGTAGAGCTATAGGGACATCACTCTCATTTTAATTCCATTTCTCTCTCCATCCACTCCATCTCATCCATTCCAACCATGTCCCTACCACTCATATCCATTATCGGGCCTCAAAAATCAATTTTTTTAGCATTTTCTGGTGTGCTAGAGGAAGATCTTGTAGGAATGCAGGGTACCCTAAAATGCTACAGGAAAGGGGAACCCGATAAGAAAATCATCCTGCATGCTTATTCTAGGTTGATTAGGAACCCTACAATTCATCAAACCACTCACCTATCACCCATGCACCCTTGATTCAAATCAAATAAAAAAAACCATATCTAGTTCTCTCATTAAAGAAAACACTAGAAAATGTAAAAAAAATAAAAAAATAAAAAAAAGGGAGACATGTCCTCCATTGCCACAACCCTTCACCACTCCATCATAGCTTTGCTATCATCTTCGAACCCCTACACCACTTTCTACCATCCCTCTGAAGAAACAACCTTGAAATGGAAGAAAAAAGGGGTTGCTACAAGATTTCCTGTAGCACGTATATGATCTCCTATAGTAGTTTGTGCCACTGCTGCAAAGAACTTGAAGCTCAGTTTATTTTCCCAACCAGAGTAAGGAAGAGTACCATCACCCATGGGCACCTTGTTCTTCCTAGAAATACTCCATAGCAACAACAACATCAAAAGGATATCAAGCACCCACACACATGAATAAGACAAGCAATCAACTATACAGGAACCAAAGGGAAAACACAAAAATAAAGCAAGGAAGCACTTCCCTGAGCAACAACATAGAAGTCAACCACTCCAGCATGCACCAATCAGCAAAAGGTAGGCTCAGGTATGGTAACTTACTCAGCTCTTGCCAAGGCACAATATGATGAAAAATGTGTAAGTGTCGAAGAAAGGCCTTTTTTATAACCTAGAGGTGGCTAGTTTACTTGGCCACCCTCAGTTCATGATCAAAAAGTGATCTTTTAGTTAGCATTCCATGTAAGGATGTCACATCAGTGAGAATCAATTAAAATGTGGTCAAAATCAGTTAAGAGGGAGTGGGTGATGATTATGAGGAGTAAGTGAATGATAGCCAACGATGGGCCAACAATTCAAATTAGGAAATCTCGTACCGTTGCTAGCCAACACAATGCTCCAATTCTTGACCATAAATATAGGGACTAGATTGGAAAGCCATCAAAAAATTCAAACCTTGCTTTGGCCATCCTACAGGAAACAACTACAGGAATCACAGAAGACTACAAGAAGCTACAAGAAACAATGAAATTCCACAGGAAGTCTGCAAGGGTGTGCCTAGGGTCAATTTGGTCCTCAATTGTCATAATCCCAGGCATTACAGTGAGAAGCAAGTAGCCTATCTCTCCTATGTTAATGGTTTGAATAAGTGATACACTTTGCACTATATTAGTAATTACAGTCAGCTTCGGAATTAAAAAGGGTTTGGGGCTGTACAAGAAATTTTTGTGTGGTTATAAGGAGTTGTAGTAGTTGCAGTCACCCACTAAGAAGTTTAGCTTTTAGCCACACTGAAATTCATACTGAAGCTGTCTTACAAAACCTCCTGCACTTAGCTAAAACCAGACAAGAAAATGGGAGGGGGATTCAATAGAAGAGAGCCCATCAATACATCAAGAATTCACCTTCATCCCCCTGTGGTAGACATATTCAGGAGGCATCACTGGTTAGGCTTCTTTGAGTTTCTCAAAGGATACGATGATGATATAACTTGTGAGTTTTCCATGGAACTAAGCCCTCAAGCAAGAAGAAATGCTACCACTGTGGTAAGAGGGCTGTCAATTACCACCAATCCTGAGTTAATTAGCAGAGCCACAACACTTCTTCTAGGGGTCAATTGGAGAAGGGAAAACAAGGCCAACAACACCTTTGCTAAGAAAAACTTCTTGACCAATGATGAGAGACCAATTGAAGACAAAAATGGGGTCATAAGGGAGAGTATTCCCTATCCCTAGGATGAGGTATCCTACCACATCCTTAAATACATTTCTTGTGAAGGGAGACAGAGTGTAGTCTATGCCTACCAGTTCAAGTTGCTCCATGAATTGAGATTTCGAACCAGGTTTCTCATAGGCCAAAGATTAAGTGTGCCCTATTTTCTCCTACAATAAATCATAAACATGAGCCAGAAGGTGAAAGAGGGAAAGAAACAATAGTTAGCACACCATGGCCTCATCAAGATGATAATAGAGGATGCTTTGAGTAGCTCAAGAGTCCCTATCCTCTTGTCGACATTCAAAGATATGGATAGAGAAGCATTCCTAGAGACCCAAGTCCTTGCACTTGGTGAGAACCCAACTTCAAGTGAAGAAGAAGGACAAGAAGAAGAAGGAGAAGAAGAAGAGGTAGAAACAGACAAAAAAGAGGAAGAAGAAAAGGAAGAAGAAAAGATAGAAGAAGAGGAGGAGTAGTAGAAAAAGAACAACCTTGAGAAGACCACTGCATTTGAAGAGGAGGAGATATTTCTAGATTAGGGAAGGCTGTCTCCTGAACCCACTGAAAAGGAGGCAACTACTGCTTTAACTACTTTGAGCACACTCATAAAATCCACAAAGAAAAGGCAAAGACAAACTCCCCTCTATTTCAAAACAAGAAGAAGCACTAGGATTAAGCAGGGGAAGCCACAAACCCCCAAAAAACCCCTATTGTAATTGAAGAATCACCAAGTAAACAGGAGGAGCTAGAAGCCACGGGAATGAAGGTTGAGAAAGTCACATCACCAGGAGCAACCCCAAAGGCTCCCATTACCTATGTCAAGAAGCCTGTCACCAGGTAAACTTCAACCATGCATCCCAAGGCACCTATAACACTCTAATAGAAAGGAAAAGGCCTGCTACACGATTCCAAAACAATGCTATAGGAAACATTAGAAATGCTACAGGAAAGGCAGAAAGTGCTATAGGAAGAGAAACAGGGGCAATAAGGAAGAAAATAACCAATACCACAAGCACAGGAGGGGGAAACTTTTCCAAAGACAATTGAGGGAGCTTTTAAAGAGCTACAGGAGCATAGTCCATAACCCAAGTTGATCTCCTACTACAAGTTCATAGAAGGAGGCAGAGTGATCCCATACAAATTTGCAATTCCTCTCTTCTTTGAACTTGAAAAAGAATGAGGAAGAACACATCGATGGATGAAAATTGCTAAATTAAAGAAAGTAGAAGATGTGGGCCTTATGGAAGAAAAACTCCTAGAGATGGGCAAGGAGTTGAGTGAATTGAGAGATAGAGAATACACCATGAAAATACAGTTGCAGGCAGAAAACACATGGCTAAGGAGAAAATTGCAAGAAAAGGAGACCTAATTAGCCACCATGGCAAGCCTCTTCATGGAGGCACTTCAATGCACAGTGCCATCAAAATCCTATGCAATTAACCTCAAGGACCAATGAATGAAATTCCAAATCAAGACATTGGCAAAACAGGGGACCATGCCATTCCAGGATTACGTGGAGTTCATTGATTGGTGTGAAAAGTGTATCGTTGAGGACAAGGCCAATGTATTTGAATTCTACCTGCACAACCTTGCCTTAATAGACTTGAATGTTTGGGATCCCAATGCAAAGTTGGGAGACTTGTAGCTGATGGCCCTTGCATCATGTTAGAGTCATAAGGAAGCTAGAGCTCAGGAGGTGAAGAGAATAGTAGAAAAAGAGGAAAATGAGTCCCTCTACATCAAGGCAAAGAAAATAAATTCAAGTGCTGTAATCAATAATCATAACATCATTTCCAATGATGATTAACTTGCACCAAGGTACCTGGCTACCCAAGAACATGACATCCCCATTCTGAGGACACTCTAAGACTATTGGGGACTGAGAGCCAATAAGCATGCCATAGGATATGGAATAACCTGCCACACAGTCTCAGGATCAGGGAGTATCACTCTCCTAAGAGATTGAGGAATGCATTAGAGAGAACACTCCTGCATAAAAAGTCCATGCAAAGAATGGATATCAATTGGATTGGACTTAATATTAGTCCACCTTTTGCTTTTGGGTTTTTTGGAAAGTAGGAAGGAAGAAGAGGAAAGAAAGAATTGGGAAGAGATAGAGAAAAATGCAGGGTTCTATCCTCAAGAAGAGACACCATATCAGGGAGGCCACCAGGGCTATGAAGGATATGGATATAGATGACTAGGTTTCTTAGAGGATGAGAAACAGTGCTAGTAGGGGGGTGATGATGAGGCTCATCGATAGGTAAACCATATGGGTCACAATATCACTCTCTAGCTTATTAAATTTTCTTTTCTCACATTTATTTACAAATTTTATTATATTTTTCTTAGTGAGAAGAGTAGAAGTGACTTACAATGTTCTATGGCCTAATGTGTGTTAAATGCAGGAAATTGGAGTAGTTTTGAGCTGACTTGAGTGCAGGGATTCGGAGTAGAGAAGCAAGAGAGATTATAGGAAGTGGTCTCTCTCCTTAACTCTTGAGATCATTCGAATATTCTCCCACTCTATCTCATCAGCTTGGTGTCACTGGCATCCAAGCAAGCCGAGCTCATTGCAACCGAGCCAGTTCCAGTCAAGAAAGAGTTATTGTTGATTTAGGGAGCTTAATATCCCTATTTTCTTGGGATTTGTTGGTAGCTCCAATTTTGTATAAATAAGCAAGCTAAGGGACTCATTAGGCTTCAAAGTTTTATTGTAGCCAAGAGGCCATTAAGTTGAAACACATTTGACTGTTATTGTTATGATGTATTTGACATTTTTATGATAATGAGAAATTATTTTTTGATCAAGCATTGAGTTGAATTAGAGGGTTGAAGCTCTTGGGTTAGGGCCCAATCCTAGCAGCATAAGTTCCTCTCCTTTGTAACTGTATTCTTAGCTTAGAATGTTGATTTAATGCTGAAGTTTATTTCTATTTTCTATGTAGCTTAGAAAGTTGATCAAAGTTGTTGCTTATCCATGCTTTGATTAGCTTAAAGAGTAGATTAGTGTTGCAATCTAGTGAAGGAAAATATACTAGAAAAGCTTGTGACGGTGACCCCTATCCCATCTCCCTTATGGGATCATGATCAGGGGATCCCACTCTCACACCCCAAAAACAAAGTTTGTCATTTGTTCATTTCTTAGTTTAAGTTACATTTTTAGCTAGATAACTATTAATGATTCCTTGGAAATATTTGTAGTTTTTAGTTTGCTTCTTAAGATTGTTGTAGCTTAGAAGGTAGTCCATTCCATAGATCTAGTCTCTAACAATAGTTAGGTCAGATTTTCTAAATTCATCTTAGCTTTTCCATGTTCACATGAAATAATTTGTAAATGAAAAGAGAAAGATGTTTTATTGCATGGATTGTTGATCTGTAGGAAGGGAGACCTTCAACTAACTTCACTTAGGTCTCCTCCACCTACTATTGAATCATACCAGTGCATACTCCGAACCTCTGTTTTCCAGCCACCGTGGGAAAGATGTCTTGGGCAAATCCGACCTTCTTGAAGTGCTGGGCTTGGCCGTGGGTGATGTTAACCTCCCCTACACCTTACAAAACTGTCATTCACCTTTCCAATACTTCATCTCACCATTATTGTCCTTCAAAACCTCTAAGCCAACTTCCTGTAGCAGTAATAGACATCCTGTAGCAACTCAGAACATCATGTAGCAAACATGTAGCTTCTTGTTTTATCCATGTCTTGACCTGAAATGGTAGTATAGCCTAGTGTAGGAGTAGGTTAACCCCTCAGCTTGGACTCCATGACCAGAAGTGCCACCTAGACCAACCTTTTCATTCCTTTCGCTCTTGCAAGATCAGATAGTATTAGCTTTTGTATTTATGAATTTAGCAATTAGGACTTTTATCTATTTTGAAAGTGTGAAGGAGATAATTAAATGCATACATGTTTGGATTTTGAAATGATAGAATAAATTCCTATTTTCAAGCAATTTTGGTAGCTAGATGATCAAGTGCAAGGTTAGCATAGTTTCCCTCATGCAAGAGATTTGTGTCATTTTATAGCTAGATGATTTATGTCATATCATAGCATTTACAAGTTAGCAACTTTCATTTCCTGAATTGACAAGCATTTACTTTTCCTGCGCTAGAACTAGTTTTACATTCCATTGTCAGTAGTTAGACTCCCTTTAGTCCAATACAGTGGTCAAGTGCCCTAGTTGGGAAGTGACATGAGTAGAATGATGCATCTGCTATGTATATAGCACTATCACCTCCAAGTTTGTACAAAACCATGTGTTGATAAAGTAAAGTTGGTAGCCCTAGGAGTTGTAACATTCTTGCTGCAATACCAAGGCTCATCACCAAGCATGCAAAAGGATTACAATCCAACACTTAAAAATATCCAAGAAATCATAAACACATATTTTTGGGTTGTTGTTGTAAATCTTCCAACAACTCTTCCCACAAGAGAGGTGATAGGAAAACCTACAACTACAAATCATGTGATGAAATTGATGAGCACCAGTTTGCAACAAGAATGCTGCAACTCCTAGAGCTACCATCTTTACTTTATGAACCCAAGGTTCGTACAAACTTAGAGGTGACAATGCTGTATATACAAGTAAAAGTGATGGTTCTGCCTTTTGTCACTATTCAGCTAGTGAGAGACCACTAGGGTTTTCAAGCAAGACTTCTATGGATTCAGAAGAAGCTTGATTGTTGATGAAAGAAAGAGAAATCTACTCTAGGAGAAATCTTGTCTACTACAAATAAGGAAAATGACTGAAATCCTATGATAAAAACACACCACTCTCTAACTAACTACTAAGAAACTATGCTTTAAAATAATTCTGATCTAACACGTATGAAATGCTACTGTCTAAAGCATGGAAATTCAAGACATCAAACATCACTACTGTGCATGTAAAGGACTAAAATAAATATGTTTTGTTCTTTTTATTCTTTTGATAGAAAATCAAGTGTAAACTCTGATCTCTTTTGGTGATGTGGTAGGTGGATTAGTGATGTTGATGGATGGTTGGGAGGTTTAGAAGATGGTTGGAAGGTTTGGGAGACCCTTGGGTGACCTGGTGTGGCTTCCCAGAGGTTTTTCCCTCAATTCAGCCTCAAAACAGGTCACTACAGGAAAACCTATAGGATGTACTAGAAACCTACAAGATTCCCTATATTTCTACAGGATACAGCCGAGAGAAAAGTGATGGTTGTTGGAGGTGATGCGCTTAGGGAAGGTGGTGGATGGGTGGAATGGAGTGAGAAAATTCCTAGGATCACTTAGAACTCAAAACCAAGATTAGGAGATGGTTGGATTCACTCAACGTGCTTGGAGGAATTTCTATGTAAAATGATTAGATGTTATGAAACTAGCTCAAGAAAAGATAGAAAAGATAGATCAACGCCTTAG
>Ga0115851_100596_pt1 | contig 16783 bp, 14 predicted proteins | sample InSIn2gowninarea_FD_83865 | JGI IMG/M metagenome (GOLD analysis project Ga0115851, IMG submission 83865)
TATATATAAGCTAGTTACTACAGGAGGAGATATAAATTGAGGTAATGAATTAATATTCACTAGAATATTAATTCATTACCTCAATTTATATCTCCTCCTGTAGTAACTAGCTTATATATAGTGCGATACATGCGGGTCCATGCATACGTAGCTATCGTATGGAGGTCTCGTATGTATGCTAATATTCGTATTTTATTTATAGTTATAGGTGGGTCATTACAAGTATCCCATGCAACAAGAGTTTATTTAGTTGACTAACCATCAATCTCTTATGTATATAAATTCCCAAGCTATTGTTTCTTGTGAGCATGGCAAAAGTGGACATCAAATTTGCAAAGTAGATCCTTTGCAGTCAACATAAGAGCAATAAATCAAAGTGGTTGTTGATCCCTTGAATAGAAGGCATCATATGCTTGTGACAATGAATAATGATGTTATTTGTTGGCTAGGAATATCCTCTACAACATGAGATTATTTTCTTGACTGACCATCAAGCTCTTAAATATACAAATTCCCAAGCTACTATTTCTCATAAGCATGCCAACAGTGGGCATCATATTTGCAAAGCTTATCCTTTGCAGTGCTGCGTAGGAGTGGAAAGTCAAAGTGGTTGTTGATCGTAAAAGGCATCATATGCTTGTGACAATGAATAATGATATTATTTGTTTTGATTCCTTGGAGGAGGCATATGAGATGGATGATTTCTTTGGTCAAGTTGTTGAGTATTCTCATAATCCTGTGGGTGCTGTTGAGAACTCTTTTAAAGATCTTTTGATGTTAGATGTGTTTCTGTTTTGTGCTAAACAGCTACATATTCTTGCAGGTTCTATCCAAGAGAATTTGCTTCAAGACTCACATAATAAACAACTTAATGGACATGCTGGTCAGGATAAGACCTTAAGCATGGTTGACAAGAGATGCTTTTGGAAACAAGTGTAGAGATGTGGACAAGCATGTCCACTTGTCAAAGTTGGCACAGTGCTCAAGAGGGTCTGCAGAATACCAGATGGCATATGCAATTGCCAAGACCAAATGGATTGCGGATGGACAACTCTACAGACTGTGTTATTGTTGCTACGAAGTTACGAACACAAAGAGGCAATGACGTGATTGTTGTTGTTGATAGGTTTTTGAAAATGACCCATTTTACTCCCTGCGAGAACACTAGTGATGACCCAAACAATTACAGTTGACAAGTGTACCCAGTATCTCAGTCATTTTTGGTAGACATTTCTGAGGAAGTTGGACAAGAGGCCACAGTATATAGTTTTCCTCATCAACCACAAACTGATGAGCAAACAGTACGTAAATAGAAGCCTTGGAAACATGTTGCAGACTATGTCACAAGGTTCACCAAACTTCAACCTTAAGGTTCAAAATTTGGTGAACCTCAAAAAAAAAAATTGAGGTTCAGCGAACCTCATCAAACCTCATCATCATTGACCAAGTCCACAATCAAGCTCATAACCTTGTGTTACAGCTTAAGCTCGTAATCTATCGTCACAGTTTCCAAGTCCATAATAACATTGTTGATGTACATTGATGTTGATTTCTTACTACTTCATGGTATATTTCATTTCATTTCTAATATATAGATGAACCTCATCAAAAAATTTGAATTCAAACCAAACTTGCTCATTACCGAACCCAAAATATGTGACTTAGGTTGCAGAGTATTTTTATGGAGCAACAAGCACATTGAGATTTGTGCTTTGCCGCAAATTAAGTTTGTTCCAACCCGACAACAATACTACAAACATATATACACAACAATCACATTTCCACAAACTTGAAAGGAGTGGTGAGTTTGATGGAATTAACAACTGATGTGCATGCCAACAAAGATGCTAGAGAATTGCAGAGCATATCCTTGAAAGTGTGTGCTATGTTTCATTCATAATGTATATTGACAGAGAATAGAGAAGTTAGGATCAACTTTTGTAAGCTTAGCTGTAATGATGATAATGATTTCCAACACGGTTTCTAAGTTATTTTCATTTTGTTACTAGATGTAGTAAAGGCAAGCTTCTTCTAACCTAAGACAGTTCTATTTTGAAACAATTAAAAGGCACACAAAGGTACAGATGGCATCCAATTTAAGTATAAAGGTAAATATTCATCCTAAACTTTAAATACTTGTTTTGGAAATTAAACTGTACAAAGTTTATCACAGATAACTTGGCAACTACCTAATTAACATTAACGCAGGCATGATAAGAAAAATGCTCTTTTCAACTTCAAAGAAAAGGATGAAAGGGAACTGTGGCTTCTTGGAACAGGAGGTCAACCAGACCTAAAATATGTTTGCTTTTTCCTCTGCAATCATCTAATGTTTGTCCATGTAGCATTCAACACGAGAACTCAAAAAAGGGTTTGTGTGGTCTACCTTGACAGGAAAAGTTCCAGGAGGCAGTTTTGTTGTGAACAGGTCCCTCAATCGACGAACAGCTTTAACCTTGTTTGCTAAGATGTCAAGCAAAGGCAGGAATTCTTCAGTTTTGAGAGGAAAGTCAGGTGTCAACCACAGCACTGGCTTCACCCCTTTCTTGTATTCTCCTTCATGTTGAGAATCACTGCTTGTGCTCGGCTTCTTGGTTTTATCTTCCTCTTTCTTGCCCTTTTTACTGGCTTTCTCTTTTCCCTTCTTCATAGACATGTCAGTTTGAAAACTGGCCGTTCTGTGCTCAACTGATTTATCGCTACCAGTGGAATTTTGATTTGGCAACTTGTTCACTGGGGAATTAGAATCATCAAGAACAGAACCACTGCAGCCATCAGCATCTCCATCCTCAATGCTAATAGTATATTTCAAAGATCTTGTCCTTTTAATTCCGTCACTCTTTCCTGCCTTTTTGCCCCAACTGAACCAACCTCTTTTATCTTCTTTACCTGAGTCTAACAGTACAGCAGTCTCACTCTTCTTATAATCTAATGCAGATGCATAATCATTCTCATGCCTGAAGCTGCTATTTCGTCCAAGACATGCAGAATCATCATCATTTGTACCACCTTGTGCTGCATCAAGTACATTTTCCAACTGCCTCTTCTCCTCTTCAGTTAGGATATCCTCATATTCTCCTTGATCTGCTTCAAACATATCACTTTCAGCTGCAAAGAGCTCTTCATCACTCATAGCCCCTGGAAATTTCCTTGACCTTATACTGACCACCACATGAAGCATATCGAAGATCTTAGCTTTCCAAGGACCTACTGTCTCAGTCTTCTCCTGCCGCCTCCAAGTCAACTGTGGCACAAGCTCAGCCTGAGTAACATCAATGCCAGGTCGATAAAGGCTAGTCTGAGACATTTGAGCTACCTCATGAGCAACTTCTGCGTCGGATGGCAGAGCACCTGCACCTTCAAGTGCATTGGTTATTTCCTTCTCTTTATGGTTAAGCATAATCAACGAACCAGCCGCTAATTTCCCATCCTCGCTGCCTTCCCCCAAAAATAAAAAGCTCTGATCGGACCGTTGTATCCTGAAGCCGTCAAACCCCGCAAGAGTCATGTCGGCGCGCAAATTAGAGCCTCGCTTCCAAATTTTGTAAGTGTCAGAAGGAGCAATGCGTCCAATGAATGGGATCACGGAACTCTCAAATTGAAAAGTAACCTCCATGTAGAAATCCCTCATTCTTCGCATTGCAGCAACTATCCGAGGCAAGCGACGACACCACTTTGCCCAGGCCAAAGGCTGATAATGTCTAGTAATAATCAGAGCAAGTGCATCCTCTCTGGCACAGATGGCCTCCTGCAATGCGCTCCATCCTTGTTCATTCTGCAGACTCCAATCTGCACCAGCAGCCATAAGCATATCAACAGACTTTGCATCTTTTTGTTTTACTGCCAGATGAAGAGGAGTCTCTCGGCCTGGCACATCTCTGCGGTCTATGGATGCCGACAAGATGTCTGCGCGCTCCTCTGCTAAAATTGATTCTTCTTCGGTATTAACCTCGCCAGCCTTGGGAAGGCGGGGCAGTGAAGCAAAAATCTGACGAAGGGCTGCATAGTCCCTGTTGGCGACTGCAAAGTGCACAGGGCTGTGTTCATACTGCTTAATTTCAGCTGCAGAAAGCTGTGCCATGGTAACAGATAGCCTCGAAACCCTTTGCTTAACAGCCCCAAAAAATGCTTAATGCTCACATGAGATTTCCAGACTCCAGATAATGGAATTCCCATGGTTCTACAGGCTCAGAAAGAGATTTTCGGATGGCCTTACATCCCAAAGCTCCAGAAAACTTACCCATTGCAATAATAGGGCAAATGGGCTTCCTCTGAAACAAGGTATTATCAATTCTTCATAACATGTACTCACAAAGGCTACATGGGTATTCAGAAACAATACATGTGTGCTCAAAAAGAATAAATGGGTATTCACAAATGCTATATGGGTGCTCAAAAAGAATATAAGGGCATTCAGAAACGATATATGGGTGCTCAAATCAACGCATGAGCATTCGGAAAACACTATATGAGCACTCAAAAACAATATATGAGCATTCAGAATGACAGAAAACTACCTGATAGATAACAACAGCATCGCATTTTTACTATAACAGGCAAGGATTATGGAAAAGGGATGCTAAGACCTACTCTATTCTTTTCTAAGTCGGTCTGCTCCTCTTATCCCCTGCAACAGCAGACAACTACCCTTTACCATGACCTCAAATTACCCTACACACGATTCCCAAAAGGCCTAAACCCCATCGAGAATGATCCCTTAGAATAAATGCAAAGGAGGGAAAATGATAATCGATTACAAAACTGTTACCTGCAGCAGTTCATAAGCTTATACTGTCATATCTGTACCTTCACGTGCTCCTCCTGCTCTGCTCTGCTCTATGATGTTTCACATCACAAAATTGTCACAGGGTTTCAGCCTATGGGATGAAACCCTGCATCATGAACAGGGAGGGGATGGATATGAATTACCAAAAGCGAACATAATTAACCGAATAAGGCAACATTGGTGGTGAATATTTAGATTAGAATGAAAATAAAGTACAGTTTTGCAAATTTACTTCCCTTGGTGTCATACTTCCACCATGTGTTAATCATTTGAAAGTAGAGTCCAAAGTTCGGAGAGTTTCTTCGTTTACACTCCATATGATTCTTGCAATTGTCATCCTAGGGCAGCCTCAGCTTCCTTTGTCCAATTTACTCCACATTTGACCAGATAAAATCATTTACTGCTTGCAGCCCCAGCTTCTTTTGTCCAATTTATTCAACTTTTGACCAGATAAATTCATTACTGCTTTCTTTCTCCACAAATTTTACTCCACATTTGACAATATAAGTTCCCTAGTGCTTACTTCCACCACAAGTTTTAATGGTCGTATACTTCCACGGGATTGATCCGAAAAGGCGAATACGTAAATTGTGGTGATGTGTTCAGTTTCCCATTGGTCAACTCTACGGGAAGAAATCAACGCATGCATGTTTGAAGAGTCCAACAAATTAATTATGAAAGCAACGCTCACAGGGGCTATAACGTTAGATTGTTGGATCACTTGCATTGGGAGATTGACGAAAGTTATTTTAATTTATTTTTATATTTTTATTAATATATTCGATTTTGTTATATTTTTTTTCAAGGGAGTGAAATTAAAATTTATTATAATTTTAGTGAATAGTAATGAGAGTGATTGTGGGTTATTAGGTTGAGATGAAGTGAAAATAATGATTATTGTTTTTTATTTTCAATTTGATTTATTTTTATTATTTAAAGATATTGTTTAATTATTTTATGTTTTGAAGTTTTTGTTTAAAATTTAGTGAAATATTTTTTTGTTAGATTAAATTTATGATTCTAACAAATTCATGTTTAATTTTAAGCAAATTTTATTAAAAAATATATTTGGAAAAGTTCCAATACATAGAAATAGATTATAGCTTATTTAGATAAATCGTGTTATTTCAAATGATATTATGAATTTGTAAGGAGACATTTTTATTCATGTTGGATGTTTTTGGATTTTGAATTGTTCATTTATTTCATGCTATATGTTTTTGGATCTTGAGTTGTTAATTTACTTCCTTACATATGAGGAAGACAAACTCTTAGCTAATCAAAAGTACTTTTAAATCTTAATCCAAGACCAAAATGTGGTTTCAACATAAATAGTATTAAGAATAAATCTAAGTCAAAGCCACTATCCCTTACACACATCACTAAAACTACCTTTACTGGGGTCGTATACTTTTTATAAATATTTTTTTTAACCATTCCGCGAAGCCTAAGATCAACCCTTCTAGTTGTCATTCTTTATCAATATTTAACTTTAATCACTTACATGAAACTAAATACAGCTCTAGATTGAGATTTAACCTCTTGCGTAAAAAGATGATTTGTCTTCATTAATCCTAGAGGAAAATTGGAAGTGTGTTATGTTTGGGTTTGGAAATGCTTTGTAATGACTAAGAAAAACCTATTCATTCCTATAAGGTCTAAGGTTGGTAATGGAAAAGTACATTCATCGTCTAATCAACCTCGGAGATTTCAACACGATTGTTAGGCCTATGACTAAGAAAGGCCCAACTAATCACAAACTTGCTTCAATCCTAACAAGAGCACATTATGAGGCCTCAAACTCCAAGAAATCACTTACTTTCGTGTTCTTTAGAGCCACAATAGACAAGCTAATTCAATGGCTAATATGGAAATAAAATTAAAATGAAGGGCGCTTTGGGTAATTGGGAACCAAACAACCCAAATCATTCCATAATTCTCCCATGTTAATTTAATTACAAGTACCATAATGGTGAAACGGACGCTCTATTAATCAAAGGATTAATGAGCACGCAACTAACCTAAAACATGGGAGAACCAACTCTTCCGCACTAGCGGAGCATGCGAAGAAGACCAAGCATCATGTTTGTATTGAGGAGGCCAAGGTTATTGCTAAGGTTGCGCAGTTCCATCACCGAAAATTAGGGAAGCAATTGAGATTGAAGGAAGGCCAAGCAATCTCAATAGAGATGATGGCTGGAAGATCAGTAGTTGCTGGATCCCTGCCCTCTCTTCCTAGTCGTGCCTTCCCCTTCTTCCCCTCCCTCTAATTTTGACTTATTCTAGATTTCTTTGTTTCCCCTTGTTATCCCTTATCTTGCTTTATTTAGCCATAATTCTTTAATCCTCTTGGGAAATCTCCCTTGGTTTATTTTTATTAACTAATAGTCATTTTCATAACTATCTTAAATAACAAGATGTGAGATTTTCTAATATATTTACACAAACCTTTAATAAATATAATTAATCCTTACATGTATTAGATCTATTAATATATGTTCCCATTAGATAACTTTACTAATAAATTGATATTAATTAGTTACCCTAACCATCAATAATAAGAATAATACTTTTATCATAACAAAAGTACAATAATAACTAATATTATTTTTAATATTAATTCCATATTGTTACTAATTATACACGACTGATATTATTATAAAATATTTCCCCTTTTCATGTCTAATCTGAATAATCTAGTACAAATAATATAACAAGATTTAATATTACAGTATTATTAATATCCCTAGATCTATTAACACTTATCTCCATTTGACAAACTTTACTATTAAAAAATTTTAATCAATTACACAAGCCATTAATAAGAAGATTAATATTGTAACGTTATTATAATAATAATATAATATTATTTATACTATATTAATTCCTTTTTATTACTAATAGTTATTATTTGGTAAATATTCCTTAGATGTAGTCTGATTAATTTTTTACTTTAAAAAACACATGATAAATATTATAATAATATTAGTTTTAACATATTAATATAGTTAAACAATTTGAATAGTCAAATCTAGCCACTTTTTGGTCAATTGTAGCCGTTTGTCCAGTCTGACCTAATATAGCCGTTTCTTTAGTCAAACCTAGCAGTTGGAAGATCTGTTATCCCTATTTAATATGTAGCCATGATCTAACTCTACAACTTGTCCTGACATGAACCACACTGGTTGGTTCCAAACGCGTGGACAAATGTATTTTCATGTGATTTACGCCAAAAAACTTTTTCTCATAAACTTAATATGGATTACAAAAGCCTCAATTCAACAAACATTAAATTGTTTTGAAAAATTTAAACATAATTAATTATTCAATAATTTAAAGTTATACATCTACAATATAATATTCAAATATTAAATATAAATTAAATATAATAATAATTTTTGATTTTTTAATTATTTCATTTGTGAGAAAATATAGATATCCACAATTATTCATATTCAATTTTGTGATTGTAATAATAATAATAAGTGGAAAACAAAATTAAAAATCCTCCACACAATTTATTCAAAAAATTATCTTAATATTTTATTTTTATTTTAATTATTAATAATATAATAAAAATAATTTGTATATATACTACCATTTATATTTATATAAATATAAATAAATAAATCGAACTTTTATATATTTTCTGGAGTTATATATTTCCTTAATTTTCATAAAGATATATCCAAATTCATCTTATCACCATCATGTGGAATGGTCTCGCAAGTAGCGTAAAATTTTCAAACCTTATCCAAAGAAAAGTTTCTCTTGCTTTGCTTTTCAATTCACTTCTGTTATCTTTGACATGGAATACCTTTTTAGTAAAGTATCATATGCCCCATATATTTCTCAAAAATGTTACTTAACGAATTTATATTTGATTAGTGAAAACGTATAATCTGATATATTGTTTTATTATTATTTTTATTTGGAATACCTTTTTAGTAAAGTATTATATGCCATATATATTTCTCAAAAATGTTTCTTAACGAATTTATATTTGATTAGTGAAAACGTATAATCTGATATATTGTTTTATCATTAAATTTATTAGGAATTTTAATAAAAAATTTAGAAAATAGTTAGAATTATGAATATTATATATTAAGATTGTAAAATTTAAATATGATAGTAATTTTTAAAAATATTGAATTTATTTATATTAAAAATATAATTTTAATAATGAAAAATTACAATTCTTTTATAACTAAATTACAATTATGATTATCGGAAAAATTAAATCTTCAAATATTTAAATTTTTCAAATTAGTTTCTTTTCTTTTTTTCATATGAAGAAAACTTTTTATATTTTTATTAAATTATATTTTTATATTTAAGTTTTTGTTTTTTCAAATAATATTGTAGATTTTTTTCGGCCTGGAGTATGCCGTAAAACTGCTTCTGCTTGGCTAAGAGCTCGTCTTCCTCGGACGTAAGGAAACAGGTTAACGGCCCAAGACCCAGAGGCATCTGGCAAGAGTGAAAGCCTGCTCCCTTACGGACCACCAGCGGGTTATTACAGGTGGTGTGGTTTTCCTTGATAACGGTGATGAGTCAAACCAACATTCGCGGATAGCAGCCAGAGATGGCTGTCCTCACTGTTGGTTTGACACCTGAGTTTGATAGGTTTTGCCACCTTCGGAAGAGAATATTGTAGATTTTTTTTCCTATGATATTCAAAATCACTTTGATGGAAGGAGCTCTATTATCTCTTGTGGCGGCTAAGGTTTCACCCAAATTGCTCAATCTTCGCTTTGTTTGCATGGATTTTTTGTAGATGTCTTTTGGAGATCGTTCAATGGTGAATTCATGCGATTTGGCAAATAAATTTTTTTCTTTTGCAGGTATGGTTGTCGGTCAAGCTAGCTCTTCTTCGGTTTCATACAGTTCTATGTTGAAGTTTGGATTTGGACTTCTGATGGTGCAATAAATGTCTTCCCTTATTGTTCTTGTGGATGAGGAAGCTTTGCACTGTGAAAAATATTTTTCGAAGAATGGTTTGGTTTGCAGGTTTAATGGGTTCTAGGCACAGTTAGCCAATCTGCATAGATGGATCTCTGAGACATGGAAGCCCCTTTTGACCGACGAGCTAAATACTTACCCTATGGCGTGAGGTTTCTTCACCGTGGTTTTTGAAAATATTGAAGTCAAGAAGGCTATCTATGAAGTTGGGTCGTGGTTTTGGGGGAGCGTTGGTCTCTGCATGTAGCCCTGGTCTCCCACTTTTGATCCAATAACAACATCAATTTCTTCAACCCCAGTTTGGGTAAGATTGTCGAATCTCCCCTTGCATTTATGGAATCAAAGATCGCTTTCCTCCATTAGGAACACGTCGGGAAAATTCTATCGAAGTTGCTTTAAAACTGATTTTTTCTTCAAGACCACTTATGCTAGGATTTGTGTGGAGATGGATTTCAGCAAGGTTTTTCCTGCATAGATTAATTTGATGGCTCCAAATTATGTTTGGATCAAAAATCTTGACTATGAGAATATCTCATTTTTATGTAGAGCATGCTATGAAACGGGGCATGTAATTAAAAATTGCCACAAACATCCTCATAATAGCAAAGATCGGGAAAAACCTTGAAGGCTCGAATGGTGGGAAGGTGCACAAGGTGATCATTATACAATATTCAAAGAAGAAGAGCTTCAGGGCAAGAAAGAATTGAAAGACAAGAAGAAAGCAGATTTAGTTAAAGAAACCACAGCCGTGATAATAGAAATTAAGTAAGAAAATCTGCTTGCCAATGTGGATCCTCTGGTTGCTAGTAAAGATCCCCTGAATGCAGCGTCAGTTGAAAAGCGACAAACCGTGGTGGAAAACGGATTATCTCCTGAAAACACAAGGAATCTCGTTGACAAGGAAGTTTCTTGGGCAGATCGGGTAGATGAGGAAGGTTTCAAGGAGATACCGTGGTTGCCGAAGAACGATATGTCAGAATTTGCAGAAAAATATGGGTTGGATTCAAGTTGGGAAGAAAGGAAAAAGTTTTTCTCCAAGAAAAACAAGAAGTCAAACTAGATCAAATTAAAAAAAATGGTATGTAAATGTGTTTGTATTTTGCGGGTTTTTTGGAAATATTTAGTTGGAAAGGGACTAAAGTATTTGTGTCATGGGGAATTCGTTTGAGAGTTTCGACTGAGCTTTTGTGCTCAATATCAAACCCTCAAAGAAGATTGGAATATGGAAAGGTTCTGGCCTTGCAATCCAATTTTTTTTAATACAAATCACTATCTATTTCGTTTATATGTGTGTGTGTGTGTGTATTTTAATTGAGTTTAGCTTAAGTAATCAATTGAATTTAATGTAGGTAATGTAAGAGAGAGCCTCATTTTCTCTATTTAAGTTCAATTCTTATATATCTTATTATCAAATAAAAAATTAAAAGTTAAAATTAAATCACATTTTTACTAAGATGGTGAGTTATGATAGATACTTTACTCTTGTGTTGGATAGGGGTGGAATGCTTAGTTATGTTAATACAAACAAATGCGCATTATGAGAATTAAATCATAAGAAATCACCTTATAGTAATTTCTTGTAAAACAATAACAACTTGGAGGAAATGACTTAATACAAATATTTTAGAAGCAATCTTTATTACAAATTTAGCCAAGACCACGACATTGAGAAAAGGATAAATGGGGGATGGAGAGATTATTATGAACTTGGAAACTCTTATTTGAGGCTCTTGACACTCTTCTTACCTTACGTGGTTTTGGATTTTGGGGTCGAGGTATTTCTAAAGAATGATTAAGAATCACAAGCAAAACCAAAATTATTTTATAACTTATAATTTAGAGAATAAAAGCAATACATCCTATCATATTTTCCTCATACAAGTGAGTATTTACCTCATTGACATCATAGCTATGATTAGATACTTATTGTACAAGAACAAGATAAACAACAAGAGTAATAAAATACTTCTTAAGATTGCTTCAAACTTCAGTCAAAACTACAGGCAACTCAAGCGGGGTTGACATAAAGATTCTAAATCTTGTCTAAATCACAAGGAATCAAGGAAGACAACACTCTGCAAAATAATGATAATATCGAAATATCATTACATCTAAATTTAAGGAGAAATTGTTGTGTAATATTTTAAATCAAAGTTTATCACTTGCTACATTATATATGTATGTGTGTGTGTGTGAGAGAGATATAAACTTAACTTAAAAGATCAAAAGTATCTCTTTGTTTTAGAATGGGATGTTATCCCCTCCACCCAGTTTCAAATCCCAAAGGGGGGGGCATCTTTGGCCCGTTGTGATAAGGCTCAAGGAGTTGGCTCCCGCACCCTCGTGGAGTCTCAATTGTTGCTAAATCATAAAATTCTTGGTATATCTGGCTTACAGGTTGTTGGATATACTCTTGATGTTATAGTAACAACTACTAGGTTTGATCTTGGGCCTTGCCAAGATTACTCCAATGAATTACCAATTCACCACAGTAGAAAGACAAAAGAATAGAACATATTCTCATAAGCTCCATAATAAACAAGTCTTTCAATAATTCCTAAAATGTCATGGGTTGAAAGAATTTGTTGTCTTTGGGACACTATGTGGGTTGAAGATGAAATATATTTTCTCTTTAAACGTCCTACATATGCCCACATTAAATCATAATTTCAAAATATTTATTATAATATAGACCTTCCCAATCTTTTAATTCATCAAAGTTATAATAATTTAGGATTATTTTATTATTTTATTTTCAAATATAAAATAAACGAGACAGTTTTTTTTTATATAAAGAAAATTTGATATCAATGAACATCTTTATCTTCTTCATCATCAAAACCCCAAAGAAAAACATATTATACATCTTGTTTCATTGCGTTGAGAGGCACATTCTACATGTGTAATTATTTTCGTACTCAATCTAGAGTTGACATGTGTCCCTTTTAAAATAATAATAAAAAAGACATTTTTTAAGAAAAAATGATGGTGCCTATTAGAAAAAGAGGAGAGAAGAGAAACTAATACACATATATGGTTAGTTTTAATTAAGAGCATTATAAAACAACAATAATCCCACTCTCATTGTGCTTGCTCAGTTAGTTGATGCACTGAGAGGCACATTCTACAACAAAGATGTGTAATTCCTTCCGTCCTCAAAACAGAGTTGGTACGTGTCCCTTTTAAAATAAAAATAAAATATTCTCTAAATAAAAAATAATAATTTTGGCTATAATAAAAAACAAAAATAAAAGCATAGTTTTATATACACGAGCTCTGCGCGTGCGTTCTGTAGCTGAACCCTGAGGCCCGCACGCAGCGCGTCCTGCAAGCTGCGAACTTGCCCGCTCTCAGCCGATCTGAACCCTGCGGTCTTCTGCATGCAGTGGTTGGGCTGCTTCATGGACCGATCTGCTAGATTTTGACACTCCCGCTCCTAGGGATTGAAGCTATGGAGGGGTTGGCCTCTCCTTAGGCGGCTCCCCCGCCTCCCTTGCCAAGATCACCTGTTGAGGCCTTCTCTCAGCTCTTGGCTAGTCTCCCAAAGAAGAAAACAGCAGAAGCAGCGAAGTTTATTAAAAAACTAGATGATATTCTAGTGATCTCTCTTCCTCCAGAAACCCCGATCCAAGTTGTTCTGTCGTTAGTTGAACGGGCTCTCATCGACCAGTTCACAGGACTATGGCCATCTCCAAAATCCACCGAGAACTGGGTCATCAGAAACTGGGTGCCGCTAATTAAAGAAAATGTCACCTCATACTTTCTGGGGAGAGGATACTTCCTCTTCGAATTCACATCAAAGGAAGACAAAGACCTGATCTTCCAAAATGGCCCCTACTTCATGGGCCCTCAGGGTTTGTATCTGAACAACTGGACCCCAGACTTTGATCCGATAGTTGATGTACCCAAAGCAGTCCTGGTATGGGTCAGACTTCCAAATCTTCCAGTGCACTGTTAGAATTGGGACTCACTAAGACATATTGGAAATGCCCTGGGGAAATTCATAGACCGAGCAAATAATAAAGATCAATATGATTGTGCCAGGATCTGCATAGAGGTTGATCTAGAGGTGGGATTACTAGAGGCCATCACAATAAAGGTCGGAAGTTGGACGCATTTACAGAAACTGGATTATGAACAGTTGCCCTTCAAATGCCGGAAATGTCATGTTTATGGACATTTCACCAGAGATTGCCCGACCAACAATGACCCTGCGCAAGGGAAGGAGGACGGATGGAACCAAGTCAAGAGATCCAAATCACATCCTAAGAATCAGAAATCGGGAGGCCCTAACGACAAAGGGCCTCACCAGACTACTGCTCACCAGATCCCGACCAAGACTGTGCTAGAAAACAAGTTCGACCCTTTGAGCTCGCAAACAGAGGGCACCCAGGAGATCGAGCTACAAAAGGAGACAGAAATGACTCAGGAGACCGAGGTCCATAAAACAGCTCCTTCAGGAAAAGGTACCCCCTCATCCTCCCTCAAAGGAGCCAACACTGAAGATCCCAAAGATAAGATTTTAGAAGAGGAGGAAGAAGAACAGGAATCTGAAGAATCATAAGAGGAAGGGGAAATAGGAGAGTCCCAAACCTCAGTAAGAAGATCTACAAGAGGCCAGAAAACGGACAGGGAAAAAAGGGAGCAGGAGACCTACAAAGAAAAACTTCAGGGCAGCCAACCAACCTTGGAAAAACTGCTAGCTCCAAAGTCAAAGATGTTGAAAAACTAGATCCAAGGCTCCAAGGGAGCCCACCAGAAACACAAATAATGAAGATCATCTCCTGAAATTGTAGAGGTATGGGGAGTAAAACTAAGGAAGAAGCCATCAGAAACTTAATCAGAACAGAGACTCCAGACATACTTCTCGTCCAGGAGACAAAGCTGGAAGACATAGTCTTCCTTCAAACAAGCAAGAAACTCTGGTTCAAAAGTGAAGCAAGAGCAATCACTGCCTGAGGCCTTACTGAAGTCATCCAAAACCACTTTGAATTTTGATGTAGAGGTGAGTGTGGCAGGTCCTAGTAACAATGTGTCGTCCGCAAACAAGGCATGATTTATGTTTTTTACCCCTCTTGCAATGCACAATCCATTGATGTCTTGATCTTGCAACTTTTTGTTTAACAGGAAGCTGAAGACAGAAGCTTGGATGACAAATAACAGAGGGGATAGAGGACACCCTTATCTAAGTCCTCTCGAAGCTTTAAAAAAGTCAGTGGCTCTTCCATTCACTAGAGGGGCGATCCATGGCTCCGAGATGCATGCCTGGATCCATTTAATGAAATTTTCTCCAAACCCAAATTTGCTCATAACATTTAAAAGAAATCTATGATTTACTTGATCAAATGCATTGGCTAAATCAAGTTTAATTGCCATATCTTGCTCTTTTCGGAGAAGACTTGAGTGAATTGCCTCTTGGACTAGAATGAAGTTATCCATGATCTCCCTTCCTTGGATGAAGCCTCCTTGGTTCTTAGGGATTATTTTGGGAAGGATGAGCTTCAATCTGTTTGCGATTATTTTGGTGATTAATTTGTATCCAGTGTTACACAGGGAGATCGAACGAAATCTACTGAAGATGTTGGCGCCTTTCTCCTTGGGGATAAGGGCTAAAAAGGCAGAGTTTGTACTGCCTCCTATTTTCTGAGTATTCTAAGATTTTTGCACCATTTTGAGTAGATCCTTTTCTATAATTGGCCAGCAAGCTTGGAGAAATCTGGCCGAGAAGCCATCTGGCCCAGGGGCCTTATCCTGGTCCATATCAAAGAGGGCTTTTTCCACTCCCTCTTTAGTGATTTTGGCCTCAAGAGTTTCCTTTGTTCGTTGAGATATTACAGAAGGTATAACATCTAGTAGATCTGAATATTGATTCGGATCCTTGTCCTCACTATACAAGCTTTGAAAGTGTAAAAAGGCTGCTTTCTTTATATACTCAAAATCCTTATGAATGTCATTATCCTCTTTGATCTCCGAGATAGTGTTAAAACATTTCCTTGCCTGGGCTTGTTTGTGAAAGTAGGCAGTGTTCCTATCCCCTGCTTTGAGCCAGAGATTGTGAGATTTTAATCTCCAATATTCTTCTTCAGCTAAGCAAGCCTTGTGGTAGCACTGCTGCAGGTGAGATTCCTGTTTTAGCACCTCCTTAGTGATTGTGTCCTTCTCCATACTCTTTTGTTGGGAGGCAAGCGAGGCTTTCATGTATTTTCTGTCTGTAGTTGGATTAGACAGAGTTTTAGCCCATCTTTTGAGAGCTCCTTTTACCCTTCTGAGCTTTTCTTCCCAGATATAGAAAGGCAAGCCTTTGACCGACTGACTCCAGCAATCCTTGACAATTTGCATGAAGTCTGGCTCCTTTATCCATAGTGGGCTAAAACGAAATGGGATAGGCCCCAAATCCAGATGAGCTAGAAGCTCTAGTTTAATGGGCTTATCGTCTGAAATGCTATTAGGAAGAACATGCATTCTTGGTTCTAGGCCTAGCAGCAAAAAGGAGCTTTGAATAAAGAATCTATCTAGCCTGGCAGCAATATGGCCAAGGCCCATTCTTTTATTACACCAAGAGTACTTACCGGAAGAGGGTTTGATATCCAGCATGTCCCAGTCCTGCAAAATGTCCTCCACCCATTCCCTTTGCTGGATCACGTACTATGCTGCCTCCCCTTTTTTCGAATGAATGGAAAATGAGATTGAGGTCCCCGGCTATAATAATATTCTCCATGTTTGTCAAATCTGCTTGTTGTCTTATGGAGTCCCAACAGTTCTTTTTTCCCCAACATTGATTGGAGTGTAAACATTAAAAAGACAAAAAATTTCCTTGGTGTCTAGGTTCTGCATTTTCAGCAGCAACCAATGGGTATTTCTAGCCTCAAATAAGACTGCAAATTTGCTCATGTTCCATAAAGTGCCGATTCCTCTCGAGGCTCCCCAGGCAGTGATTGCTCTTGCTTCACTTTTGAACCAGAGTTTCTTGCTTGTTTGAAGGAAGACTATGTCTTCCAGCTTTGTCTCCTGGACGAGAAGTATGTCTGGAGT
>Ga0115851_100601_pt1 | contig 16733 bp, 19 predicted proteins | sample InSIn2gowninarea_FD_83865 | JGI IMG/M metagenome (GOLD analysis project Ga0115851, IMG submission 83865)
GCTTATGTCATTTTCAAGAATTGAAACATGAATGAGTAGTGAAATCTTAGTTTCCTTTTATGCAATTTGATTTCTTGCAATTTAGATATCATGTTACTCAGCTTGTTTATGATTACTTCCTATAGCTGGAGCGAGTTGAAAGGTGAAGGGTCAGAATGTGGGTTGAAGTAGTGTGATTTAATTTGCTTTGCTTTCAGTCTTTGAGTTGATTTAAGTTCAGTTTTTCTTTTCTTTTCTTTACAGCAGCAAGGATACTGGGCCATTGTCACTAGTTCACTGCTTTAGTACATTTCCATTTCCTTTTGAAAGTTGATTTCATTACAGTCAGTTTGAAACTTTCTTTTTGAGAATTTTAAAGTTTGGAAAATCATTGTAGAATCCACCATCACCCTCTACACTTAACTTTCAGTTTTTGCCATCTCACACTAGGAATCCACAGAAGATAAAACCAAAAACAAGCTAAAAAAAACTCAAAAACGACAAAAGAATAGGAAAACGGTTATCTTGCACATACAGTGCACTTCACTTCATCAGTTTACGACTCCTGGATTGACATTTTTAATAGCAATTTAGAACATACTAAATTGACCAAACAACTACTTTTACAAATAAAACCTGGAAGGTCACTAAAGGATCCTTGGTAATAACAAAAGGAGAAAAGGTTGGTACATTATATTTATGCAATTTTATTTCTAATTATGTTAATGCTTTAACCTCTACAGGAGAAGGTGTGACATTGTGGCATCATAGGCTCGGGAACATGAGTGAGAAGGGGATGTAGATTCTTTGCTCAAGAAATTTGTTGCCGGGTTTAAAGCATGTTGATTTAAAATTGTATGAGAATTGTGTTTATGGAAAATAGAAGAGAGTCAAATTCCTAAGAGTTGGGAAATAAAAGAAGAGAAAAAAATTAGAACTTGTGCATATAGATGTATGGGGACCTGCTTAGGTATCATCTCTTGGTGTCTCTCATTATTATGTTACTTTTATTGATGATGTAATCAGAAAAACTTGGATTTATTTTATTTGAAATAAATCTGATGTATTTGATACTCTCAAGAAATGGAAATCTTTGGTTGAAAATGAGACAGGAAAAAGGTTGAAGTGTCTCAGATCAGACAATGGACGTGAATATTGCAGCAAAGAGTTTGATAGGTATTGTTCAAAGAATGGAATTCGCAGAGAGAAGATAGTTCCAGTAACACCACAAGAAAATGGTGTGTCATAAAGGATGAACAGGACAATCATGGAGCGTGCAAGGTGCATGAGATTGCATGCAGGATTGCCTTTACAATTTTGGGCATATGCTGTAGATATTGTTGTTTATCAAATAAACAGAGGGCCTTCTAGTTCCCTGGATGGTGGTATTCCAGAGGAGGCATGGACAGGTAAAATGGTAAACTACTAATTTTTAAAAACTTTTGGTTGTGAAGCCTTTGTCCACATTAATAAACAAAATACAACAAATCTTTAGGTAAAATCAAAGAAATGTACTTTTATTGGATATGGTGTTAATTATTTTGGTTATTGCTTTTATGATTATGAAAAACAAAATCATTAGGAGCAGAGATGTCATATTCAATGAAAGGGTTTTGTATAAGGATTAGCTGCAGGAAAAGAAACAAGAAAAAGAAAATAGAGAATACACAGTTCTTGATGAGATCACAGAAAGAGTGATGGTGACTGAAAATCATAATGATCAACGGTCAGAACAACAACCACAACAAACCACAACAGTAAAAATCACCTAAAACACCTGAAAGTGGTACAGTTAGAAGATCTACCTGGATAAGTAGACCCCCTGAATGATACTTTCCTTCATTATATTATGTACTATTAACTGATTTTGGTGAACCAAAGTGTTATGAAGAAGCAATGCAGGTAGAAACTAGGAAGAAGTGGGAGCAAGCCATGAAAGAAGAGATGGACTCCTGAACACATAACGAGACTTGGGACTTAGTCAGGTTACTTATAGGTAAAACAACATTGCAGAATAAATTGGTTTACAAGTTGAAGGAAGAAGATGGAGGTAGAAAAAAGTATAAAACTATACTTGTGGTGAAAGGGTTTGCACAGAAAAAGGGTTTAGACTTTGATGAGATATTTTCTCCTATTGTTAAAATGAATTCAATTAGAACTATTTTAATTCTAGTAGCAGCCGAAGATTTTCATCTTGAGCAGTTAGATGTAAAGATAACCTTTCTCCATGGGGATTTGGAGGAAGAGATATATATGAAGCAGCCACAAGGATATGAGGTAAAAGGGAAGGAGAAACTATGTGCAAGTTGAAGAATAGCTTGTATGGCTTAAAACAAGATCCAAGGCAGTGGTATCTAAAATTTGACAGGTTTATGTATGAACAAGGTTATACTAGATGTCACTCTGATCATTGTGTTTAGCTCAAAAGGAAAAATGATGGTAGCTATATTATATTGTTATTGTATGTAGATGACATGCTTGTTGCAGGTTGTAACATGTAGGAAATAAATGTGCTCAAAAGAAAATTGGCGAACTCATTTGCAATGAAGGATTGGGGTGCTGCAAAACAAATCCTTGGTATGATAATAACTAGAGATAGGAAGAATTGCAAATTCACATTGTCTCAAAGTGAGTACATAGAAAAGGTGTTGAAAAGGTTTAATATGAAAAATGTAAAACCTGTTAGTATACCTTTGGCTAGCCATTTCAAATTAAGTAAGGAGGAGTGTCCCAAGACTCAGGAAGAAATGGCTCATATGGCTAAAGTTCCATATGCATCAGGAGTTGGAAGCTTAATGTATGCAATGGTCTACACAAGGCCTGATATTTCACATGCAGTGGGAGTTGTAAATAGGCACATGAACGTTCTAGGAAATCAAAATTGGATGGTGGTGAAGTGGATTCTCAGGTGAGAGGTACCAAAAATCAAGCATTATTCTTTGGTGGTTCAAACAATGCTCTACAAGGATATGTTGATGTAAATATGGTGGGTGATAGATATAACAGGAGGAGCACAACAGGGTGTGTGTTTATTGTAGGTAGAACAACTGTTAGTTGGGTCTCAAAACTGTAAAGTGTTGTTGCACTCTCAACAATGGAAGTAGAGTATGTTGCTGCTACAGAGGCTAGTAAAGAAATGATTTGGTTACAAAGGTTTCTGGATGAATTAGGTAAGAAGTAGGAGTTGGCCAGGTTATATAGTGACAACTAGAGTGCCATACATCTTGCAAAGAACTCTACATTTTATTCCAAGACTAAACATATACAGCTCAAGTACCATTTCATACGGTCAGCATTGGAAGATGGACAAATAAAGCTGGACAAGATACACACTAGCCAGAATCCTGCAGATATGTTAACAAAAGTTGTAACCAAGGAGAAACTGAGAATCTGCTCAATTTCAATTGGTCTTCAAGTATGATGAAGAATATGAGAAATAGATAGGTCCAAAGTGGACTCATTTTCTAGCAAATGAAGCAGCGGTGGAGTTTCTATAATCTGTCTCCAAGTGGAAGATTGTTAGGTGTGGAGCCTGATTATCTTCTTTATTTAGAGGTATTGCCACATTGGAACCTAGTTCGTAATGTGGCGGCAGTGCCATCCATAGAATATACGCTACAGAGGGGGTCCACGAGGGGGTAGTTGCAACCTTTGGGTGCCCCCCACTAGCGGGGGGATTGGGGGCAGCACCCCTGAAGCTAAAAATAAATGTAAAATTGCCTTGTAAAATGTTGTAATTTCATAGTCAATCTAGTTCATTCATTAGGCAAGCATCTGACGGTATAAGTTATGTTTAATTTAGGGTATTTCCCCTGGAAGGAAACCCCTTACTATATAAGAGGGAATTGTATTGCGTCTATGTAGATCTATATTCTGAGTGAGAAGAGAGAAGAGATTGAGCAAGAGAGAATAGGGAATTATAGTGGATCTATTGTAGGCTGTATCTCTTAAGTTTGTTGGATAGTATAAAAAGGAAGGATTGGCTATTTCTCTATGGACGTAGCCCAAATTGGGTGAACAACATATATCTCTGTCTCTCTTGTTTTATGGGTTTTCTGTGTTTATATTTCTGCAATATTTTATGTGTTCCATTGCTCTGTAATATATAATTTTCTAACAGTTCTTTCCACTGTACTATAGCATTATTTTATTCTTTTTCAAGATTCATATAAAAGAAAAAGAAAAAAAATTATATATTCCAAAAAGAGCAAGAACGAGACATTATTTCCATATTTTATGGCAGCTAGAGTTAGTTGTGTCGCCCTTTAACAAAGCACTCAAAAATAAGTCTTTCCTCCATTGAGATGGGCTTTAGTTTGACTTAGGAGAGCTTTAACCTTGTTATTGAGTCAGTACTCCTTCGATTGGTTACCTTTTCCAATCATATGGAGAGTTTTCTTATGCCTCCAGCATGAAAAACATATACAAAGTTATCATATGCTGTCATATAGTCACAGTTGAATCGTGCTTTGTTTCAAGGGAAGCAAACCTGAGTCAGCCTCTTTGTGGTGTCCCTTGACCTATTTTTCAGTCGACCATCCCTAATTGTCAGTGTCACGTTCGCTATCACATCAATTTTATTGGTCCTTTGTTCGTGACGTTTTGAGAAGGTCTCCATTGAATTTTTGCTGGTGGGTCTTTCTCTTATCGACTATGACAAATTTCCTTGAGGATAGATCTAGAGTTGCACCCTAGCCCCATTTTCATTATTGATAGGTCACCTTGTGCTCATCATCAATTAGTATCGTGGGTCTTTGACTGAGTGGTTTCCCTTGTGTTCGACACTAGCTTTCATTATCACACATTGGGATTCATGCAGTGCCTCGGTTTCCATTTGACCCTATTGGTGGATTCCTCGCCTTTGTGTCAACTTTCATTGTTGGTTGGTTCAGAGGATTTCTATCGTGTGCTAGCCACATCTTGTGTACTCCAGAAACATGCTTCGGTTGGGTTGCTACATGTTTGTTCATCTAATTCCTTTTGTATTACTGGACTACAGGTTACCCTCGTGCTCGATTGATGAAGGATGCCTTAATGCCTTCCTTATAGTGTATATTTTCCCATTAAATTCAGCTCATTGCTCTTGGAAAGATATCTAGAGTCCATTTGGCAGTACCTTAGGGTTTGCAGTCATTAGTGGTAGATTCCTTCACTATCAACAATTGGAAAACATCATTGTATCATGATTGATAGATTCGTTCAAGTGTTCAACTACAACTCATTTATTCACACTTGTCAGATTGTATTGGGTACCTTGACTCTCATCATCATTATTGGTGAGTAGCCTCACATTTTTTAATGGTATACATTAATGACCGGTAATAAAATGATTTCTCATGTGGTCGGCCTCAGATCATTCATTCCCATTGTGTAGAAATGTACCACGGTGGTTGGTGAAGACCTTGGGTTTGCATCAGCATGTCTTGGTTCACTTGTCAATTGCTCTCGTTTCTACTAGTTGACACTATCCACCTTATATGTTGCAGCTCCTTACAACGACATCTTATATGTTGGCACCTAAGTTGCGGTGTAGTACCATTTATTCCATCATGTTCACTAGGTACTATTTGGATTAGTTTCTTGACGTCAATGATCAGCTTCATATTTCAACATCATTGATCGGCTCTTTATATGTGATGTTCAGACATGTACTTTCTGGATTATGATAAGATGATCCATTATGTATTTTCAGTTCCTTTATACTTGTATGCATATTGGATCTACTTTTGTACTTAACATGTGGACATGCTTTACTATTTCTGAGCATGGGTATGACCACCTCAGACAATAGTTTATTTATGATCTCTTTTGATGGCTTAGGAGGCTGAATTCTAGTGAACTCCCCCTCAGTCTGGGCATAATTTCTTCTATACACTTAATGAATTTCGGCCATCATGTATCCCTTATGACCTCATATATTAGGGGGCATCTGTTATAGCACCATTTACCACTCTTGGTAGATCTGATGCTTTGATTATGGCCTAGGGCAACCCTTCCTTCTAGACTTGGTCCAAAATCTAAAAAACATTGTTTTGTTCCCTATACGCTACTTTTCCCTGTGATAAAATCATGTACATGTGGGTCAACAGATACCGAACCTGCGTACATATGTTAAAACACTTAAAAGAATTAAATTTCCTTAATTTCAGGTAGAGTTCATAGGTTTTACTTGTTACTCACCTCCTATTTCTCGTGGCCCAACTTTTTCCCAACTGAAAAAACTAATTTGAGAAGTATAAATAAAACTGCATGGGAAGGCCTTAAGGGAGAAGATATGATATATTGGTACTATAGTGAGATTATCCCTGATCGAGTCTGATGAATCCCTGTGCCTCCTGCACTTCCCAAAGCTTTAGGAAACCCTTGTTTCCTTGTTATAGATATCATTCATCTTGCTTGAGATATTCTTGTATTGGTTATGGAGGAAGATTGTTGAAGGTTGGGAAAGGATGGATCCGGAGGACAGTTCCACTTGGAGCTAGAGAAGGACTCAGGTCATATTTCTCTACTTTACTTGTAGATAACTTTAATAAAAGGAATTTTGTTCTTTTTCCGATATTAAATGTGTTTATGCATCAAGTTATGTTGTAATTTGTTTATGAATCTTATATTGACATATAATTGGTCATTCATTTATATGATTTAAGGTTAATATCATGAACATGCTTTATGTTTCTACTGCTGTATATGTTCCATTTGAATCATTTTCAGGTTTCAAGAACATTAGGAGAAGCTGAGGATTTTCACCCTGCGCGATCTACCCAAACATAGGACATCCGGGTAAGGACACTCTTGGACAGTCCAATAGAATAAGCATTTAGTTGGATTTCTTGAGCATTTCTTATTGTGGTTTTCCCTCTGCTCTATTGGGGTTCTCAACCCAAATCCCTAGGGTGGTCTCACCTGCAACAGGCATGGATGGTCCCTCGAAGTAGAGGTTGAATCTTCCCTGCGAAAGACTCGTGGCTAAATAGCTGGTAGAATCACTAAGGAATAGAGCATACAAGAGTGAGTTTGTTTGTCAAATATCCAGAATGAATACAAAATGAGAGCTGATCTCTCTTTATAACTCCTTGGGCCCCCTTAGCCTCATGTGCACCCCTCGATCCACCCATTTTATTTTCCCTCCAATAATATCAAATGGCTAATTCAAAATCTAATGTGGGTGGCCCCCACATTCCACTAGCAGCTAAATAAGGTTGATTTTATCGTTAATTCCCTAAGTCGAAACTGTGGTGCCCTCTTCCTTAGTAAAAAATGTGCACTTCAACCACCACCAACTGACATAGCTATTCAATAGTCTAAGTATATTATTACTAGGAAATTTTGGAAACTTCTTGAGATTGTGCACATTATGCTCATTTTTCTTGAGCTTTTTAGTCATGCCCATCATTTTCTCCTTCCTTTATGAATTCCTCTAGAATTGGAGTCATAATCAACTAATACTTTAGCTCCTTAGGCATGTGAATTTTCAGTTTGGAAATAGTTTGTGGAAGTGGCACACCACTAATTCCCTTAAACAATGATATTTTCAAGATTGATGAGAATTCCATAGTGAAAATGCTTTGGAATTGAGAAATAAGGATTATAATTCAAATTCTAATATTTTGAACTCATTTGGATATATTCTTTAGCTTGGCTCTACACTTGGAAAACATTTTAATTTAAATTGAAAACAAAAACATTAATGACATATTACATTCCTTGCACACATATCTAGTTGCATTAACTATCAGGAAATTACTATCAGGAAATTATGGCATTAACCCAAAACAACTTTGTTGAACTTCACATAGTATGGACCTTCGAGCAAGAACACTTTTTGGGGTTCTAGCTAAGTTGGAAGTCATGTCAACAAATTTTCTAATCGAGCAACCAACTTGGGTCAAGCTTTTCTTTAATTAACTTTATTTACTTTTTTTTCATCAAGATCCATGGTGTCTAGTTCACGTAGGTGGCACACACTTCTTTTGATCTCCTCTTCTACACTTTTTGATTCTTTGTTACCTTCATCAACTACTAGTTGTAATCCATTATTCTAGTCTACACCAGCACCACATGCTCCTTCTATTATTAATTCTCCTAACTAAGATGTGTTCTAGTACATGGTGTGTGAACCTTTTATTGTGATACAAAGGAATTACTTTTCTAGGTATATTGCAATGCTTCTCGCGGTCTCTGTTGTGCATCTTCTATCTACAAGCACAAATAAAATTATATAATAAACCACTGTTTTTCTTTTTTTAAACTAGTCATCCTTGGTTGAGGAGTGGCTTCCTTTGTACAACTTTAGCCTAATCTCATTAACAAGTCCATTGAGGGGCCCTCCATTTAACTTTTCTCAACTGAACTACTCCTATATTTGTGACATAGCAAATAACATAGGGACCCAACCAATGTTTTTGGAACTTTTGAGGGTGCTTCAAAAGTTTTTTGTCTTACACTAGATTGAGATTGCACAACCCATAATTTTTTTTGCTTATATGGCAATCATGCCATTCTTTTTCCTTATATTGTTTCACGTTTTTTTGGAATTCTACTATAAATTGATCCTCTTCACAGAAATTTTGAATAATTTAACACATATTCACAGAGATTATCCTGATCATACGATTATAAGCAGAACATGTATAATACATAATCTCCTCTACATTGATCATCAATTTACAGAAGAAGAAACATTCACAGGCGCACATAGAAGCATCAATCAAACTCATTAACATAGTATGTATCCCGGGGAAAGCATCTCGCTAAAAACCCCACACTATCTGTATATTATATTGATTGAATCATGTAACATTACAAAGTACAATGCTTATCACAAGCGATCCAGTACCAGCTCCACCTGTTACACACAATACAGCTCAGATCTGATCTCCAAATCTATTCCACTGTTTGCCTGCCTCTCCAGCTCAATACCTGCTCAAGAACTGATGAGAATGGTTTACCAAACTCATATTTGACCTGCAAATAATCACTCACACTATGTTGGACGTGAGCATAGGCTACAATTCTTGATATTGGCCCCATCATTGGCATACTCAATCCCCTTTGATTGTGCAAAACATCATGCACAACTACAGTCATAACTGATAGCAATCTGATCCTCTAACACCTGTCCTTGCTGAACTGAACATGCACTGACATGCAACTGAGTTAACTGATGTATTCTATAGTTGCAATATGAGTTAATAACTTGTGAATTAATTAATAACTAATTCACCCAACTCATCTCTAGTCTATTTGCCAATTAGACTAAATACAACCAGTTTAAGAAAGCTAAACTGAACACAACTCCATCAATTGCACCTCCAGTCCACTAAACTCAACTCACTTGAGTTCTAACTGAAGTCCTGCATGAAAATATTAGTCATCCCATAGGTAACCATGTATTTCCTTCTGGGATCTGCATGTACCACATCCGTAGCTCATCCTGAAGTGCTCCAAGAGAATAACATTAAGTTTATAGTCCAAATATTATTATGAGCTAATAATATTTGACTGTTCTATATTTAGACTGAGCAGTCACTCCGCTGTGATCTAAAAATAGAAGTCCATCTATTTTTCCCAACTTGACCAATCATCCATAAACAACAACCTGCAATCCATAGACATGGTCCATATGTCTAAAAATAGACATAGTCTAAAAATAGACTTGCGCCAAAAATAGCATGCGAGCCCACTTAGTGAAGGCGACTCCTTTCCACTAAGCTCCATCATCTTGTTACAATCTCAACAAGCATTTCTTGTTGCACACTTTTCAACACTCCCTCTCAACAAGAAAGGCTTCCTCTCAAACCCGATCCTGTAACTCTGGAATGTTCTCCATGCAACACATCTGGCCGGTCCACTTGCTCTGTCATCAAAGTCTCTGACTGTTATTGCCTCTGTTGACTGAAGACTCTGCATATCTGTGCTCTTTAGTATCTGACTGCTCTAGCCTTTGTCACTTTGATCTCTGACTGCATCCGTGCTGCTGCTGATTTTATCTCCCAGCATTTCATTTGCACTGCACCTCCCAACTAACCTCCCTGTTGGGCTAGAAACACCCTCTGATGCTGAAGCTCTACCTGCTGCTGAAAAGTGCTCCCTCTCTGACATCTGTGCTACTGCAACATCTCCATGCATCTCGCACCATTGCACACCTCTCTGTGCCACCTAGCACTATGCAAAACACTTGTGCCTCTCGAATTGTTGCAGCCTGCTAGCTATGCGCTGTCTTGGGATTCCCTGCACTGTCGCTCTCTCTGTCGCTCCATCCGCATCTGTCTCTACCCAATCAATCAGTTCCTGCTACTACACATTAGGGCTCCCGTAGCAAGGTCTCATCCAAGAGGTTGGGTACCTCAAGGATCCTGCCCCTCCTCCTTGGGACTATCAATCCACATCACCCCACCTCCTACCTGGAGGTATGGCTGCATGCGATCCCTCAGCCCACCAGGCTTGAAGTTTCACCCTACCGGAGGTCTCTGGATGAGTAGATGTCTCTACTCTATCTCCTCTCATCTTCCCCTGTTGTGGCTCCTCCACAATCTCCTAAAGCTGCTGCACCAATCATGGCTCCTCCACAATCCTCTGAGACTTCTTCTGGCTCTGCATGTTGAGAGATAATATACGCTCCCTCTCAACCACCAAGTCTCCATCAGTTGCCTCGCTGCTCAAGGCTTTTCATGCATCTTGAACCTCAAGAGCATACAGGTTCTTGACCCGTGAACCAATCTGCTTCACCTGTCTAGTGATGATGTGTCTAAGGAAAACCTTTCCCTTGCTGAAGACTACATCATAGCCTCTGTCTTCCAACATCGCAATCGACACCAAGTTTCTCTTCAGTCCTGGTACATACTTGACATCGGTCAAGGTAAGGCGAGCTCCATGCTCCCTCTGAAAAATAACTATGCCTACACCTGAGACACTATACTTCTCATCATTACCCATCCCTATGAGTATCTGGAGATCTTTCTCCTCCAAAGTACTGAACAAACTTTTGTCACCGGTCATGTGGAAAGAAGCTCCACTGTCAAGAAACCAACCCCTTCCCATCATGGATGAAACCATGCATGCGAAGAGTGTGAAATCCAACTCAAATTGTGAAGCAAGTGCCTCACGTTCAGATCCTTCCCCGGATCCCTTCTTGGACTTCTTCTTTGGGAAATTAGTAGCATAATGACCCAACTCATGACAATGAAAGCATCTCACCTTTGCCTTGTCAACCTTCTTCCCATCATTGGAAGAACTGGATTTGGAAAAAGAAACCTTCCCCTTCCCCTTCTTTTCCTTACTCACTAAGGCACAGTTCTCCTCATCATGCATAGATGAAGAACTGTCTCTGGTGCGCCGTCTAATCTCCTCCTGCATCAAATTCGACCATGGTCGTTCCCAATTTGGCAGTTTCTCCCTTCCATTCACTGAGTCCTAGTAGCTATGCCGACTCTTAGGAAGGTCAAGGAGTGCTAGACTCACCATCCTCATTCAACAGTCACCCCCACACTTCCCAGCTCATCCCGGCATTGGGTGAACTTTGTGAGATACTGGGGCATACTGTCTCCATTCTCACACTGAATGTTTCTGAGTTTTATCTCTTTCTTTGGAATTAAATTCGAATTCCACCAGCACAAAACTCAACTGCTTCCGATCTAGAATTCATGAGAACACAATATTTCTCATACAAAGATCGACTGTACGGGCATTCACCGGATATTTCACCTTCCAAAAGAAGGATGAATCCAGAGGCTACATGGCCTGATTACAGACTCTGCCTGAAGAAATAGAATGTAAACACTTCCTGAATAATAGATCTGATGATCAATCCTCGCTTGATATCCTGTAAAAATCTCTTCTACAAATCAAGCAGCTCTGATACCATGTAGAAATTTTGAATAATTTAACACATATTCACAGAGATTATCCTGATCATACAATTATAAGCGGAACATGTATAATACATAATCTCCTCTACGTTGATCATCAATTTACAGAAGCAGAAACATTCACAGGCGCACATAGAAGCATCAATCAAACTCATTAACACAGTATGTATCCCGGGGAAAGCATCTCGCTAAAAACCCCACGCTATCTGTATATTATATTGATTGAATCATGTAACATTACAAAGTATAATGCTTATCACAAGCAATCCAGTACCAGCTCCACCTGTTACACACAATACAGCTTAGATCTAATCTCCAAATCTATTCCACTACTTGCCTACCTCTCCAGCTCAATACCTGCTCAAGAACTGATGAGAATGGTTTACCAAACTCGTATTTGACCTGCAAATAATCACTCACACTATGTTGGACGTGAGCATAGGCTACAATTCTTGATATTGGCCCCATCATTGGCATACTCAATCCCCTTTGAATGTGCAAAACATTATGCACAACTACAGTCATAACTGATAGCAATCTGATCCTCTAACACCTGTCCCTGCTGAACTGAACATGCATTAACATGCAACTGAGTTAACTGATGTATTCTATAGTTGCATTATGAGTTAATAACTTGTGAATTAATTAATAACTAATTCACCCAACTCATCTCTAGTCTATTTGCCAGTTAGACTAAATACAACCAGTTTAACAAAGCTAAACTGAACACAACACCATCAACTGCACCTCCAGTCCACTAAACTCAACTCACTTGAGTTCTAACTGAAGTCCTGCATGAAAATATTAGTCATCCCATAGGTAACCATGTACTTCCTTCTGGAATCTGCATGTACCACATCCGTAGCTCATCCTGAAGTGCTCCAAGAGAATAAAATTAAGTTTATAGTCCAAATATTATTATGAGCTAATAATATTTGACTGTTCTATATTTAAACTGAGCAGTCACTCCGCTGTGATCTAAAAATAGAAGTCCATCTATTTTTCCCAACTTGACCAATCATCCATAAACAACAACCTACAATCCATAGACATGATCCATATGTCTAAAAATAGACATAGTCTAAAAATAGACTTGCGCCAAAAATAGCCTGCGAGCCCACTTAGTGAAGGCGACTCCTTTCCACTAAGCTCCATCATCTTGCTACAATCTCAACAAGAATTTCTTGTTGCACACTTTTCAACACCCTCCATTTAACTTTTCTCAACTGAACTACTCCTATATTTGTGACATAGCAAGTAACATAGGGACCCAACCAATGTTTTTGGAACTTCTGAGGGTGCTTCAAAAGTTTTTTGTCTTACACTAGATAGAGATTGCACAACCCATAATTTTTTTTGCTTATATGGCAATCATGCCATGCTTTTTCCTTATATTGTTTCACATTTTTTTGGAATTCTACTATAAATTGATCCTCTTCTAGCTATAATAGCTCTTCTAGTCTTTACTTCACTTTAGTAGAATCTATTAGTCTTGTCGTTACAACAATGCAATGTCTTGGGAATATGAAATCCATTGACATCACTACTTCATATACATAAACAAGCTAAAAAGGTGGTTGACATGTATTTCTTTGACATGGTCCAATAAGACAATACAACTAGAATAATTCTTAAGTCTCGATCATCTCTATACACGTTACAAACCTTCATCAATGTAATTTCCAAAATTTTGTTGAAGTCTTCCATTTTGTCATTTGCATGTGGGTGATAATATGTGCTCTTTTTATAGTGTATCTAGAACTCCTTTGCCATATATTTGATAATTTACTTCAATAAATGTGTTCGTTGATCACTCATACAAATTTTGGGGCATTGAAAGCGAGTAAGGACATTTCCAAATAAAAGTTTTGTAGCAGTCTCTACATTGCAATCTCTAATAACTATTGCTTTGACCCATCTAGTTAGATAATCTGTTGTGGTGTAATATATCACACTCCTCCACCTCACTGGTGGATTGATCGGCCCAATGAAATTGACAACCCACTTCTCAAATGGCTATAAAGTAAATTGTGGAGAGCAACATCTCCTCTTGTTGTGAAGGTTTTCCCACTCTTTTACACACATTAAAATGGTGATAAAATTCCTTCGAATCATGGTGGATAGTAAACCACCATAGACCCACACCAGAAGTCTTCTATATTTCTGCTTTTCCCACATAATTACCTCCAAACACTCCTTCATCTGCCTCTATCAATATGGTGGGCCTCTCACACACCAATAAACATTGTTGGATTATTCCATCTGCACCCAACTTGTACGAACATACCACAATGGGTTTATAGTATGTAGCCTTGACTACCAACTAATTTTTCTATGCTATTTTGTGCTCTTATGACACCATCCTTCTATTAAGAAACTAGATGATTTCAACAAAATGATTGTCCATAATCTCCACACAAAGTAACTGCATGTTTGGTAAGCCATCATTGACATTCCCTACCTCATTGAAATTGGTTCTTGACAATCCGACCCTATAAAATCATAATCTTGAAATTACAATATCCATTTGCATATCATCGCCCCCAACACTAAATTGTTGACAAGGTACGATAATGCAAAATGGTGTGTATATGATTTGAAATGTGAATCCAACATATAATTTATAAGATTTTGTAGCTTGTACACAATTGATGAAATTCCACATTCTATAGTGGTATAGTTTCTCTCTATTGAAAATTGTTTCTTGCTGGCAAATGAAATTTGATGGTCTATTTAAACTTCTCTTTGTTGTGGTAGTATTGCATCTAGTGTTGTTGTTGATGCATCCACATGACTATTAAATTCCTTACTCTAATTGGGAAACAATAGGATCAATGTAGGTATTAATTTTTCCTTCAGTGTATCCAATGCATGCAGACATTCTTTATTCCATTCAAAATTAAATCCTTCTTTAGAATTTTCTCCAATGATATGGCGATTCATGCATATCCATGCATAAATTTTCTATAATACCTAGTATGTACGAGTGTTATGCATAATTTTCGCATTGTCGTTGGAGGTGGAAGTTTCACTATTACAGTGATATTGACTAGACTGACAAGCAATCCTTACTTACAAACCACATTCCCAATCAAAATTCCCATTGGCAAAAAAAAAATACACTTTTTCAAATTAATGGAATTCTACAACTTCCTACACCTATTTAATATAAGTTGCAAAACTTCAATATGCTTCTAGAGAAGGCTAAAAACAATCAAATCATCTAACTAAATTTCAAGAAACTGATGAATAGATTATTTAAAGGCTTCCACCACTAACCAAGAACACTAATGGTGCATTCTTCAACTTGAATGGAAAGACATTATATTGAAATGAACCCCACTCTATCACAAATGTTTCCCTGTGATGGTCCTCCTTAGAATTTTTAATTTGGTGGTATGATGAGAACCCATCTATAAATGAATAAGATTCCTACTCTGCAAAATTCTACAATAATTGATTTGTAAAAGGGATGGAGAATGTATCTAGGAAACAAAATTCATCCAGTCTCCCTAAATCTATGAAAATTCCAATTTTGTATGTCTTCTTCAAGTGCACAACCATTGGAATTATCCACTATGACTCCTCGAAAGGCTCTACAATACTAGCTTTCAACATTCTGTTGAGCTCCTCCTTAGCCTTCTACTTATAAGTGTTGGGTTGTGTTATATTCTTTCCATGACTAGCCCACATAGTTAATCAGGGGGTTAGAAGGGGGCTGGAGCCCCCCTTCATTGCACCGATTGTGTAATGGGGGGGTCACAAGGGGTTTGAGGTGTACCTATAACCCCACTTTATGGGGTCTAGGGCAGCGCCCCGAAAATGTTTGGTTTTGGACCCTATGTTAGGCTGGGCAAACCCACCTACGGTTTTGTGCATGATTTTTGGACACGTTTTTGGACACGATGGTTTTCAGTGCATGGTATTGGAAGCGATGTTTTTGCTCCCTGGTATTGGATGCTTCAGCATGTATAAATATGTATTATAACATTGAAAGGATAATAATGAAAAATCAAGCTGGTAGTCTCAGTTTTGGGATCCAGGGGAAATCTCTGTGTATATGTGTTATGCTCTCGCATTGTTTATTTTCTGTGTTTTAGAATTCGTATGCATGTAAATTTTGTATGGGGTTAAAACCTACATTTGGTATTAGAGCAATTTTGGCTTCAAGGGGACGCCTTTGTTTCTGAGGGGTTTTGCTCAGGCCTGTGGTAGACCCTATTCAGTGGGAGATTTATTCTGGTGGTGAAAGAAGATGGCGAGCAGTGGAAATATAGAGATCGAGAAATTTAATGGTTAGAGTTTTGAGTTGTGTAAACTCAAGATGGAGGACCTGTTGGTGGCTAAAGATCAGTGGATCATGGTAGATTTACATACTAAACCAACGAGAGTATCCGATGAAGAATGGAAGAAGTTGTGTCAGAAGGCAAAGAGCACAATACGATTGTGTGTCTCAGATTTAGTATTATTGAATGTATCAGGGGAAGCTATGGTGAAGGCTTTGTGGGACAAGTTAGAGACTTTGTACCAGTCTAAGTCTCTGGTGAATAAACTGTTCCTGTGGAAAAAGATATATAACCTGAGGATGAAAGATGGAGACTCGGTGATAGAGCATCTGAACGCATTTAATAATGTGGTAATTCAATTAGCATCTGTTGATATTAAAATTTCAGATGAAGATAAGTGCATCAGTTTGTTGTGTTCTCTATCATATTCGTGGGATAGTATGGTTATTGCAATAGGTAGCAATGCAACTACCTTACAGTTTGATGAAATAGTCTCATCCTTGCTAATGGAGGAGATGAGATCTAAGCTGTATTGTGTGTAACAGGTGGAGCTGGTACTGGATTGCTTGTGATAAGCATTATACTTTGTAATGTTACATGA
>Ga0115851_100606_pt1 | contig 16698 bp, 8 predicted proteins | sample InSIn2gowninarea_FD_83865 | JGI IMG/M metagenome (GOLD analysis project Ga0115851, IMG submission 83865)
CATTTGGTACGTATGCAATGACATGAGAGTATAGGATGTAAATCCTGAAATCTTTGATGGCTTTTACCAAAGCATAAGCTTGTTTTTCCATGATCTGGTATTTGAGAGGTGCATCTCTAAGTGCCCTACTAAAGAAAGCAATTGGTTTTTCAATGCCTTGATCATCTTTCTGTAATAGGACAGCTGCAATTGTGTGTTGTGAGGCAAAGGAAAATATGATGAAGTCTCTATCAAATCTAGGACTTGTTAGGACTAGAGTTTGGGTGAGGGCCAATTTAATACCTTCAAAAGCTTGATTTTCTTCTACTGTCCACTTCACCTTAGAATCCTTTTTTAGCATGTTGTTTAGTAACCTGCTCAGTTCTGCTAAGTTTGGGATAAATCTCCTTAAAAAATTGATCTTTCCCAAGAAGCCTTGCAATTCTTTGATATTTCTTGGATGGGGCATATGTAAGATGGCCTGTATTCTGTCGGGATCAATTCTAATACCATGCTTTGAAATAATATGGCCCAATAACTTGCCTTCTTCCAAACCAAACAGGGATTTTTTAGGATTTAAGGAAATTCCATATTTCATACAAGTTATGAATATCTGCCTCAGATGTTTTATATGTTCAGGGTCAGATTTTGAAAATGGCGTAAGGTCATCTAAATAAACCACAAGGAAATCATGAATTTCCTTGGCAAAATCAATGTCCATTGCTCTTTGAAATGTAGCTCCTGCATTTTTCAACCCAAAAGGCATTTTGACATATTTGAAGGTTCCCCAGGGGGTGAATGCTGTTTTGTCCTGATCATCAGGGTGAACTAGGATCTGGTTGAAACCTGAGAATCCATCAAGTAAAGAAATTCTTGAAGCCCCCACTACTCTTTGTAATATGTGATCCATTTTGGGTAAGGGGTAATTGTCTTTTAGGGATACTTGATTCAAGTTCCTTAGGTCAACACAAAGCCTTATTTCACCAGTTTTCTTTCTTGTAGGGACTAAGTTTGAAATCCAATCAGAAAACCTGATTGGTGCTATGATTCCTGCTTTAAACATTTTTTGTACCTCTTTCTCCACTGATGGGAGAAGCATAGGGTTGATTCTCCTCAATTTTTGTTTAAAGGGTTTTTGATTTGGCTTGAGGGGGATGGTATGTTGAATGACAGAGGTGTCATATGATTTCAAATCCTCATAGCTCCACACAAAAACATCTTGAAATTATTTGAAGAGGTCAACATACTTGGGTTTCTGGTCAGCAGGCAAAGATGCAGACAGTTTTATTATCTTGGGTTGTTCAGCAGTTCCAATGTTACATTCTTCTATGGCAGTATTTAGGGGTTGCATTTTTGGCTTCCTAAGAATATCATTTGAGTCAAAAATATCTTCCAAAGGAGTCAAGCCTGTTGGAAGAAAATTATCTTTCAATTGTATAACTTCAGCTTCGGCATCAGCTATTTCCTCACAACTGATTTGTTTAAGTTCATGTATAATTTCTTTGTTAAAAATTGTTGGATGTAGTATTTGGTTTGCTGTCTTGGGTGAAAGGAAAGTTTGGTGCTATTCACCTAGTGCTTGTGCATCATTAGCAGCCTCTACATCAATGTTTAGACCTGAAAATTCTTGCTGTAAAGTCAAGAAATTGTTTATCTGTGTGTCATCCTCAAACACTTGCCAATCCTTGACATTGTTTGGGACAGAGGGTCTGTGTTTTATCTCAGCTGTAAAGCAATGATTGGGTTCAAAAGGTAATTTGCAAGTACTAGCAAATGTGGCCAAACTATGTGCATGAAGATTATGGGTTCTAGATATTTTGGTTATTTGAAACTCAGTGAAAGAATTGAGTATTTCAGCAGCAGCAGACCTGTATGTTCTCAGTCTTCTATCATTTGTGACAAAGTTGCCTTTTATTTGTTGAATGATAAGGTCTGAATCTCCCAAGATTGAAACCTTGGTGGCTTGTAAGGATTTTACCAGTTTGAGGCCTAGTAAAAGAGCCTCATATTCTGCCATATTGTTAGTACATCTGAAATTAAGCCTATAAGCTCGGCCTTCTGCATTACTGTTTTGTTTGTTATGAACCCATACTCCTGTCCCTGCTCCTAATTTATTTACTGATCCATCAAACTCAAGAAACCAAAGGATTTCCTGATCTAGGGGAGGGTTAGCCGTTTGTATAGGACTTGGGATTGAAATCTGAAGGTCCTGTTTATTATCTAGTTTGTATTGTGGAACAGCTTCATCAATTGATTGCTTGCTCTAGGTTCTTTGGAAATCTGATTGCTCATTTGCATGTAGATCTTGTTCAAGTGTGGTAGATTGGTCATCATTTGTAGGGCTTGTATCATCATTGAATAGAATGAAAGAGTCCATGTCAGAATGGATTGCATACACGGGGAAATTTTGAGGTTTTTCTTCACTACTCACCATGTATTTCATGAGTGTTTCCCTGTATAACCTCTTTGGTTGCCCAAAGACAGAGATTGTGGCATAGGACATATCTAATTGAAGGGAGCCTTGAAGTTTAGCACCCCATGATCTTGATAGTAACATTCCATACTTTGGTGGGATATCAGCAACCACCACATCCATTAAAATCGTTTTATTTGGATACTGGACAAGGGAAACACATAAATCCTTAATCAAACCTAGACACTTAACTTGGCTGGAGTCAAATGAAAATAGGTCCTTGTATGGCCTTGTAATGTCTAAATTCAACCTCTCCATCACAGATTTGGGCATAAGGTTATGGGATGCACCAGAATCAAACATAGCATTGTGTAGTATCCTGTCATGGATATGCAAACTTACGTAAAAAGGTAAAACTCCAGCACTTGCTGTTTTTCCATCAACTTCAGGGCCAAAAAGTAATTCTGGGATATCATCCAACACATTAACATCATCCTTATTGTTTTTCAATTGAAGGGACTTTTTGATTTGTTGTTTGTAAATGTGATGTTTGGCTAATTCAATAAGAGGTATTGCTATTTTCAATTTACCAATTTCAGACTCAAAGTCAAAAGGTTTTTCAGTTTGACTTTTAACATTCTAGTTGACCACCTTTTCTTTGTAAATTGACCCTTTAGAGGGTTCCTCTTGGTTCTCTGTCTGATCTTGGAGTTTGTCCTTTTTACCCATCTTTTGAGGAGGATTACTTGGATTGGCAAGTAAAGGGGGTGTAAGTGACGGCTGTTGATTTGAGGCATATGTTTCCGTGATATCCTCAATTGTGACTCCATTAGTGATAGGATCAGATTTGTCTTTAGACTCTGAAATGGTAGCTTTCTCAGACTGCTGGCCATCCTTTGTTTTTTCAGGCTGTGGCACATTTATAGTTCTACTTCTTAGTTTGTACTGTTTATGAACTTCAAAAACAGTTGTATCATATCCTTGTTTGAAGTCAAAAGACTCACCTGATTTTGTTTGAAATTGTTTTACTTCTTCTTCTTCCTGGTCTTCCTGACTCAGAAAAACTTGTTGTTCATTGTTCAAACCCATCAAATTGATGTGTGTGTCATCTGTTTGCTCATTAGCAGTAGATGTCTCAGCATAGTTTTCTTGGAAAGGGGGTCTGATCTGATTTTCAGGGCTTGCCTTTCCAGGATTTTGATTTTGGTTTCTCCTAAAATTGGGATTTCTGATAGGGTTGTTTTGTGGTCCTTCCCATGATGATTTTCTTTCCACCGACTCTACTCTCTCACCTAGTCGTTGCATACCAGAGATTATTGCATCTAATTTCTGGTCTATGCCTGAAGGCTCCTCTTTGAAAGTTATCTTCCGTTCAGCTCTAGCTCTATTCCTTTTGGCTATTAAATTAGCTTCCACACTAACTGCTACATTTTGCATATCAGCCAAAGTCTGAGGATCTCTCTCCCTCAGTTGGTATGCCATATCTGCATCAAATCCATCAGGAAAAGTGTGTAAGGCTAGATCAGGTGGAGGTCTCAAGTTTTGGGGAATGGCATTGTATATATTGTTAAATCTAGCACAATACTCCAAGACAGTTTCTTGGGGACCTCTTCTGATGGTATTGTACTCAGCTAGTATGCGAAGTGGGTCCTTTTTCTTCTCCCATCTATTGATGAAAGTTTGATATAAGGCTTCAGGATCTCCTATGGAATTTGCTTGGAGAGATCTGAACCATGTTCTTACATCCCCAGTCAAACTTTGAACAAAGATCTTCATCCTAACACCATCATCATCAATTTCATAATTTTCAAAGTAATCCTGCATTTTCTTAGTATGCTGGCGAGCTGAATCCGGTCCAGTACCATCAAAGTATGATATCTTGGTTTGGTAATCCTGAGGCATAGCCCCAGGATTGGCTGGTAACTGTAATGGGGCATACCTATTAGCCATGTTTGGTGGGACAATAGGGATAATAGGAACAAATGGAACAAGTGGAGGAAATGGGATGGGATGGATGTGTGTAGTGATTGGAGGTGTTGAAAAGGCAGTTTGTGAAGTGGATGAAGAACTAGGAGATTGTTGAACTGTGGTGTGAGGATGGAGAGAAACCTTAGCAGGGGTTGGAATCTCTGTGTGAACACCTGTTTCAGAACCTGAATCTGAGAGTGTTTCTCCTACTCTTTGTTTTTTATGTATTCTTGAAATCAGATTTGGGTTTTGGAACTCAGGTAATGGATTTGGATCCGGGTTAGATCTTGTATGACGGGTTTTCTTTTTAGGAGCCAGCCTTCTAAGATCTTTCTATGAAAAGTTTTCTAAGATGTATGAATTAAAGGGCCTGATCAGATATAGACCACTATACGAGATTTAAAACTGAATAAAGATTGACTGAGGAAGCTTTTATATACTCCTGCCTATGCAAAGCAAAGGCAGTTTCTAAGGCTTTCTGGCTTTCTCTCAGACTTTATCTACAGCATTAAGTCCCCAACAGAGGTTTATGAGATTGATCTCCCCAGTGGAGTCGCCATTTATGTTAACACCCAGGTTGTTCCCTATGACTCCCAAGGGAATACGGCCGGGGTAACCACTAACCAATCTTTGGATTACTGTTTCTAGCCAAACTGTAATCAGAGAGGGCTCTCTCTTTATGATTTGTCTCTGTTCTATGAATATTTTAGGCTAGTTATGAAGTGAGGGTTTTGGTTTATATTTTGGTTGAGGGATGTCTTCTGTACCTAAGGTAGAAACCTTCAGATAATTCTAGTCCATTGGGCAATGGAGTCTTTGGTTACTGGTTGTTTGAGAGGTAGATTGGGATTGCTGAAACTGCAGGGCCTTTTGAATATCTCATGAAACCAACTTGATATTATAATGATGAAACGTGTTAACCAGTGAAAAGCAATTAAGAATTTTCCACTAAGCTTGGTTGTGAGAAAGAGATGTATTGTAAAGGAGCAGATTTGAATTCCTAAAACAATAATCACTGTGAAAGATACAGTGTAGAGGTGCAGCAATTAAGAATTACACCTTTACAACCATAACTGAGAAAAACATTTATAATAGCATAGATTGAATTCAGGGTATTCTTATGAATAAATCCTGGAATTAGTCTTTTTCTCTGCCATTAATTGTGGAATCTATAACATGGATGAGTTATGAGAAAATAACAGAAACAACATAACGAAGGTTTAAGGAAACTTATTGAGCCATGAAAACACGCAGGAATCCTGTAGCATGCAGCAATCGCATTACAACCCCTCAGACAACACAAACTTTGGAAATTCCATCGACCTTTGTATTCAACTTTGAAATTTTCAGCAAAAGAACTCTAGAAGAGAAATCAACAACAACCCTTGCAAACTTATGCGAGGGGGAATATATACAAACGCTCATAAAAAATATCTGAAGTGTTGAGCCATCTGAGAAATGAATACGTTCACCAACTTTTCAAGATAGTAGATAAGAAAGTTATTACATCATTGAATACAAAATAAATGCTCTTTATATCTGTCAGGAGAAACTTTGACCTTTCGAGGCCACGGAGTCGGTCTGAATGTTCTGCTTTAACGTTGGAAACGTGCTTTTATAGCTGTCGTGCTGTAGCTTTTCGGCCTTGTTATCTGTTAGCTGTCAATCTTGCTTTGTTGGCCGAATATGATCTGCTGAGTTGGCTCATCCTTTCCCTTTTCACGCATGCTGATTTTACTAAGTTTTCCTGTGCATGACCACTTATAAATTTGAACAAAAAAACTTAATTTACAGGCTTTGGCTTACAATATCAGTTGTATCATTTTGGTCCAGTATTCATGTGTGGGCAATTGATGTCTAAGAATTGCATCCAAAGTCTCATCTGCCTCTGTGTATTTGTAGAAGTTTGGAGGCACTTCAAACAGATGTTTAATTTCATTCATTATAAAGAATAAATTCTCCACCCTGTTGTAGAGGCTTTGTCCTGTAGCTGGCCCTGTTTCTTCTGAAGTACTTGGCCTTTCAGTGATCTGATTTGTAGCAAATGTATTGACCCTTTTAGCATAATTCTCATGTGAAAGTAGCTTCCCTGCGCTGTTCAGTAAGCTAGGAAGACCTTTTCCTTGTAATGCTACAAATTTGTCCATGAATCTATTGACCTCTGTCTGCATATCCTGGGTCCTTCTTTCTAGTGTCTGCACCAGGTTTCTTAGTGTCAGGACCCTCTTTATTAACAGAATAGTCTCAGTCCTGTTGGAGATTCCCATAGTTGCTAACTGAGCACTTGTTCTATTATTAAGTACATTGATCATCCTATTGGCAACTTCAGGCATATTGCCTAGAGAGGCCCTTGATCTCTGGATTTCTCTGTGTGCTTTTCCTATGAGTTCTATTTGCTCATGAATGGTCTCAATGTATTGCCACTGATCAGTGATTGATTGGCCAATGTTGGTCCATAAAACTGTCTTAAGCTCAGCTGTTACTTTATCAAGTGTGAGCTCCTTCTCTAGCTCTTTTATCTTTTCCTTAAGAGCCTTCACCTCTCTTCCCTTTTCAGCTACACTTTGCTTGGATTTGTCATATCTTTCATTAACGGTGGCCAATTTTTCCTTAGTTTGATTTAGCTCTGCCATCTGGGCCTCTAGAACTTCAATCTCTCTCTTCATTTTCTGCATATCAAGGCTTGGAGCATGTTCTGATGCTGTTGCTGGTGCTGATGTAGATGGTGCAATCTGATCTGTCTGTTCAGTGGGAGGAGCAGTAGTTGGAGGAGCTTCCTCCAGATTAATTATTTTTGGGGGAGGCTGAGATGTTTGACCTCCTTCCTTTTGCTGTAATGTTGCTTGCAATGCTGCCTGTGCAGCCTCTGATTCTCCCAACTTCTCTTGAGTCTGGATCAGTTGTTTGTATAAAGACACCAGCATAGCTGCTGCATCTTGATCATGCCTCAGCTGAGCAACTTCTTCAGTTTGGGGATGAATAGTTGCTGGAATCTTGATCATCTTCCTTAATGCTGCCATGTCTGCATCCCTCAATTTTAACAGTGCTTGGATGGCTTTGGTGTCCTTGGGATCATGCCCAAGCTCTATTATGATGTCCTCCAAAGCTTTGATTCTGTTGTCCTTTGCTTGAGAGGATGTTCTCTCCAACTCACGTTGGGCAGTTGTATTATTTAGGCTATTTTCTAGCTTGTAATTCACTAATGTTTTATCTGCCAAGGAGGCATATACCATCTGACCTGTTTGCTTATGTAATTCAATTTGATCCATTGGGTGGATCTCCTTGGCAAGGACCTCAAGGTTGGTCCTGATGTAATCTGCAGGGGATTGTGGCTGCAATGCAGTTGGCATAAAGTGACTCATGATCATCTTGCCCTCCTGGACATCATATGCAGACATTAGTCTTTGCTGGTTAGTGGGAGACATTTTCAACAAGTGATTATAGAGCTGCATCTTTAGTGGCTCATTCCACTTTTTGATCTCAATAAACTGTTGTTTGATGCTTGTCTCAGCTCCCCTTTGCTGGCTAGAGGAGCTGACTTCTCCTCCCACTGTCCTTTCTTGTTCCTGCTGAAAGGAACTTGCAGATGCTTCCCTACTTGTTGGGCTCATGCCCAAAGACTGCCCAAGAGGTATTTCTTCCTCGGAGAGGGGATTCATTCTGTGCCTTTTCTCCCCATGACTTATTGATGTGGTTAGGGGAGTCTCTCTGTCCCTCTTTCTGCTTATGTCTTCTTTTTGTGGGGTTTGGAGGACTGAGGCCTCCACTGTCGTTTCTTGCCTAGGAGGCACATTCTCTTGAGCCTGTTGCTCAGTGGATATTGGGGCCTCTGATATTTGCTCTTGCTGTTCTTTCTGCTGTACTTTTGCATGAGGTGGCTGTTCTGGCTCCATCTATTTCTCTTTGCCTTTATCCTTAGCTGAAGTCTCTGTTGTGATTGGGGCTGGGACTGCTTTTCGTGGAGCTGTAGAAGATGAAGCAGCTGCTCTCACGTGAGTGCCTGGAAAAGAAAATACCTGTGAACAAAGCTCTAAGTCAGCTAATTTTTGGAGATATCTTATTCCTTTTTGAGCTAGTTCTTCTTGTGTAGTAGCCTCTTCTAAGGTGCCTTCCCTCCATTCTAGTTGATTTGCATATTTTTCTATGTGAGGCAACCTTATATGATCATAACTGGACAGCCTATACTTGACCCTTCTTAAAGTTATGAAGTGATTGGGGTCATAAGGTTTCCAAAGGAAACTGGTCTCTAAGCCAAGGCCTTCTAGCATTCTATCTGCCTCTAGCCAGCCTTCCTCCCTTTTGTTATAAATGAAATGGCCCAATTGGTTTCTCACTTTTAGCTGTGCTTTCTTGCCTTTGCCTGAAAAATGTAGCACATCAGCATTCCCGAACTGCCTGAAGTATTCAAGGGCAAACAACCTCATGGGTACATATTTGGGCAATCTGTATGGGTGCAACTCACACCCATATATCCTGATAACTGTGTGGTTCTGGTAGAAGTACCAGTCCCCAATGCTGTATGCCTTAGATAATTGAAGAATCCTCTGCATCTCATCAGTTAGTCTAGGAGGAGGTGAGCTCATAAGCAGAGACATGGCTGGGTGGATGAAGAGGTCTATAAACTCACAATAAGTGTATGGAGAATCAGATCTGCAGTGAAAAGCAGAGGTCCAATACACTACTGACCTTGGATTGCTTTGTGCATCCACTCTTTTCATAGCAAAAGAAAATTTCTCATGTTGAAAATACAAAATTAAGTGGTAGATGTAGGAGGTGTATCTGAACACCCTTTCCCTTGATAGGTTCATCAATTGCTCATGAATTTTGTCTGATATATAGGTGGCATAGTCATAGCAAATTGGAGTTTTTCCAGGGGCAAACATGAGCATCATCACCAGCACAGTTTCGTCAACAAACTCAATTGAATTATAGCCCAGAATGGGACTGATCATATCTACAAGGTCCCTGCCCAATTGGTTGAGGTAAACATGAGAAATGGGAGGGTACTTCACAGTGCCAGAGTCAATATACAATTGATTTAGTCTGGTGATCTGAGCCTCTGTCAATTTAGCTCCTTGGTTAATCAGATCAATCAGTGATAAAGGAACCAATTTCTTCTCAGTTTTGAATTGCAGCATCTCTCTGATGGCTTCAGGGGTGACATAGAAAACTACTGAACCTGAAGGATCAATCACAGCCCTCTGAGTGGCATCATAACAGTCAGCACACAGGTGGATTAGGTCAGGAAACTGAGTGACCTGAGGAAGCTTGAAGATAGGGAGGAAAGAATCCCATATGCCCAATACATCTATTCCACACTCATGTTTAATCTTCAACTCATTCAGCAAGTGAATGTGGTACTTGCTGTACATGTACCTTTCTTCTGATATTTGGTAATCCAGGTCAGCTAATGCTTTCCATTCCAATTCTCTTTGAGGGGCATTTAATGGGGCAACATTCAATGCTACAGGTGCTACTCGAGGATCCATGGTCACTTTTAGGATTCCTGTTGTTTATGGACTGGTGTTACTATGCAGAGCAACACAAAAGAGTTTTCTTTGATAGAGAAATGTGATTCACTCAGGTATAGAGGATAAATGGTCAATTTCAGCAATTGAAATACTGCTTAAAACATGAATAAGGCAAATGTTTGGCCTTAATATCTTTCTCTCAGTTAAAGGGTGCAATTTGGATTCCCAGTTCGCGACTGCGCGAACAGAATGCAGTTTTTTATAGAAACTTCGGGAAAATGAGGCTTAGCTGGTGAATTTCGTCGTTCTAGGTGTAAATGGGGACCAGGCACAGGGGAATTACCGGTGAATTATATGTTTTTTCACTGTTTTAAGCTATTTTGGCGATTTACAGACAAAACCAGGCGCAGGAGGGATTTACAAGGATAAATACCTGGTATACTGTGAGCAATGGTCACGAATGCAGGTGGAAATGGCGCGCCAGCAGTCTCCAGGACGAATTCAGCAGGCTGGCGAAGGCTCGGACGTAAAATGCATGCAGAAGACAGAACAGTCGTTTTTGCAAAAAGTGCAAAAAACGCGAAATTTTGGCCAAAATATGGATTTTTCGGGACTTTGGCGCTTTTTTTGGATGACGTCAGCATGATGTCATCGGGTGGGGTCGAGTTCGGGTGACGTCAGCATGACGTCATCGGGTGACGTGAGCATGACGTCATCGAGTGACGTGGCGGCATACGAGAGGTCCACGGGGATGATGAGGTGGCAAACAGGTGGAGCCAGTGGCGGAGGGGGGTGCTGACGCGGCGATGATGTAGGCAGGTGACGTAGGTAGGGCGGATCAACCGAAACCGGAAGTGGTTAGCGGTTTCATATCACACCGCCTTCCATACGGAAGCGGAATTGTCAGAGGTACCTCCGATACGCTGTGGGGTCGACTCGTGGCAGAGGCCTGACGTCACCCTCTGACAGATATCGGAAGCTATCTTTCGGACGTCGGGGCCGGTCCGATATGCACGAGGGCCGTTGGATGAAAAGGGCCCGATCCGACGGTCGACGGATCACTGAGCTGGCCGGACGATACGGACGGAGGGCGGGAATAAAATATATATTCTTTTTGAGATTTGCGCCCCGCGGGACCTTTGGAAATTTAGCGGATTGCGCGGTTTTTCCAATGTTTTTATGCAAATGCGCTTTTGCGCCAAACTTTGGATAAACGAAAAAAGTGGGTTTTTACATGTTTTTTGCAAATGAAGCGGATAAGGGGTGAAAATGGGTTTTTTACAATGTTTCTTAGCCAATGAAGGGTTTAATGGGTCAAATGGCTTCAGAAGGGGAAAAAGGGGTAAAGTTTAGGGTTCTTAAACTGACCAGATGTCAATTTAATCCCTGGTAATGAGCATATGGCTATAATGCCAAGGGGAGGGATATTTATACAATGCTTGGGGTTTATACACCATAGTGTTATAATAGTAGGGAAAGGGTAACATAGGGGATTTAGATAATAGATGTTAGGTGTTAATATGGAGGGAAAAGGTGAATGAGGAGTGATATCACTAAGTTTATTTGAAAATCACTTAGTTTAGGGAGTAGATCAAAATGAAAAGAATTTTAGACAAGAAATGTGGCTTTTAAAGGAATAGGAACCACCATAAAACCACAAATTCTTCCATGAATCTCAACTGATGAAGGGATGTTAGTAATGAAGGTGAAAAGGGGGAAAAGGAAGTTAGGCATGCTTCTTTGCTTTGCTGCAACATGATGGAGAAGAAGAGCTTCTCAATCCGCTGATGTTTCCTTTATGCTAGGTCAACAAAATTCATTTGAAAGTAAACACTTCTGCAACCCTATCTACCTACCCATCTACTTTCCTAGCATTTTTTGTTTCTTCATGGAGGGTGCAGTTGGACTTGCAAACCCTCATGTGCCTTTTCTTTTCTTTTGGCTTTTTCTTTTGATTTTCTATCTAAGAACTACCCTTATTGCTTCCAAGGTCCCTGATTAAGCAGTTGGGAACCTTATTTCTCTACCTAGCTACTTGTCTGCCAAAATTAAACAGTTTGGATAGACTTCTTTCTCTATTCTACAACAGAAAATTGAAACATGGCATGATCCAGATTAGGCTGTTGGACCATCCATCAAAATTTAGTAAACCTGAAACTATGTACACACCTTGTCTTCTCTTGGAAATATGGGATCTTTGCATCATCAAAGCAGAGCATATTTGGAACTTTCTTTGCCAATCATGAAATATGAAACCTATTGGTATAGGTAGCTAACAGGACCCTGGGAGGAGCTTGTACAGCATCAAGGCAGAGGTTGTAAAGTTCTTCTTTCATTTGAATTAATACAATCAGATTCATTTTTCTCAACAATTTGTCTTATGTCAATTGTTTCATAAATTCATTGATCATTATGATGGATATGCTCTATGGTTTTGGCTTTTCAGGTGCTATTTAATTTGTTTGCTTGTTTGTGTATGCAGGTTTGCTACAAAGAGGAGCTCATTTGGATCAAAGAACTGAGGCTTCCACAAACTCGCATTGGACCCAAGGTAGGCCTTAAACACCTGTTTGTCTTTTTTATGTATTGCATATCTAGGGAAAGATAGTTTTTGATTGTCTTGCTTGTCATTAGATATCTTAGGATACTAGGGAGGTCGATCTTGTCCGCAAGATCGACTCATTCCGTGTGACATGTATAATTCACAAACATCATCATATGATAACTAAAAAACATCACCTTTTCCCATTAGATTTAAGAGTTCTAAAAAATCATTTTTGATTCCTTTAAAAATGAGTGTTTTTAAGATCTCTTTTTTCAAATGCTTATGCTTTGATTTTTGAAGGTTGTAATGAAATCGCTCTACATAGTTCTCCAAGATTTCATCTCCCCCTTGCATCATATTGAAAATATCTTCACCGACCTTGCAATAGTCTTGGTACTTCTTCAAGAGTATGTTCTTCATGTCCTCCCATGTTTGGATGCAGTTCCCACCAAGGCTCATGAACCATCGAAAAGCTGCTCCTTTTAGAGTAAGAGGAAATACTTTCAACCTTTTATCATTAGTACAATAATCATATCCTCTACAAAGTACTTCAAAATCAAATAAGAATGTGTCTAGATCTTCATTTGCCAAACCATGAATATTTAGTAGAGAAGATGGGGGAATGATGTGCATTTGTGTCACTCCTAAATCTTTGATAGGGAATTCAAAAGTAGCAATGTGAGCCATTTCTTACCAAAATAGAAGATGTTCTTCATGTGTTTCTTTGAGGGTCCTCTTTCAAATTTTCATATCAATTGGTTAGTGAAATGGGTGGTGCTTACATCACCACTTGAGTGGAATTATGAGATTTTTTCAAAATTCTACCTCTAAAATTCCTACTTTTATTAGTGCATACTATATGACCTGAGCCTAACTACTAAGGGTAGACCCATCACTGGTTCCCCAGGATGCACACATAGGTTCTTACCTCCCGTCTTCAATATCCAGCTCTGACAAAGTCAGTTATGCATCTACAACCAGATATTAGTGTGGTAGTGAAATTTGACTCTCTCCCCGGCAACGGTGCCAAAATGTTGGGTAAAATTAATTGCTTAATAAACAAATAAAACAACTAATCTCCTAGACATTAATTATCAACCTGAGGAGCGTCTTTTTATTTCAAGGCAATCGGCAAAATATATGCATAACAATACCAACAGCTAACACTGGTTCTATATGATTGTATTCTACACTATCAAACTCAGTCAACAAGAAATAAAATGTAAGACTTGAAAAATAAAACTAAAATTAAAAAGAAGAAAGTAAATGACAGGAAAAACAATTACGCTAATCACACAACTTGAATCATTGCTAAATTAAATCACGCCTTGCTAAATTGGAAATTTAAGCTATTGCACTCAGCAGAATTCAAATGCTAATTTAGAGCAACAAATCAAATGAAATCTAGAAGTTGGATGAAATAACAAATCTAGAAAATGAAACAAACAACAAATTAGTTCAAAGAAATGAAATCTACTTTAAGGAATGACAATTGGAATTCAAATAAACAAACACATGAGTAAACTAATTTACATGTCCAAGGCAGCACCTCGTCTAAGGTAGTGGGCCCAACTGCCCAAGACTCAATTTTGCCTTGAGAAATAACTCAAATTAGATCACAAATAATAGATGTAGAACTCAATGGATAACTTCCTTCATTAAAACATATGAGAGAAATAATTACAACATAATGAAGCTCTTGGCTTTGCCTCAAATTCAACAATTATTCATCCTCTCATCTCTTATCTCTTATCTATTCTCCTACATCCTATCTAAGAATTATCCATCTCCTATTTGCTAATTATCTCCCAATTATCCTCTAATTCTCCTCTAATTCTCTCCTCCCCCTCTTTGATCTCTGTTTTCATTTAAATATACAGAGATCAAAGGGAAGTTACAACAAAGTTGATTACAAACTGATTTCCATTACAAATTTGGATGTACAAAACAAATTGATCAGCAAGATCATATCTGAAAGATCTTTCCATCAACATTCAGCAGGAAAAAGTCGAATTTGGTATTGCCACTGGAAGAATTTGGAAAACGGTCGCAACAGCAAATGTGAGAAAATCATCTTCGAAGAACCTTCTGTTTCTCTTAATATAGATCGAATTTTGGAAAACTGCTCATGGTGAAACTAATTCGTTCCATTCTGGACAAAACCCATGTTTCAGGATTCTCCTTCATTTGTCTGAAACATCCAATGCAAAACCATCACTTTTTATTCCAACGAATTTCTGAGTTGGAATATTTAATTGTGAGTTGGAGATCAAATTTGCAATCTGGAAAAGATCTTGGAGGCTAAAATCATGAGTGATATTTCAACAAATCCATTAATAAACCATCATTGGTAAAATCATGCATAATAATCATCAATTTATTAAAAATAAAGGAGAAAAATAGTATTTATCCATAAAAGCATAAATAATTATAAAATGGAATTATATGATAAATTATGATAAATGACGTGATAAAGAATGGTAGAAATGGGTGAAATAGGCGTCAAAAAGTGATAATAATAATGACAAATTAGCGACCCAACATACATGATGTTATCCTAATCTCAGATCAATTTTCAGGAAAAATGTTTCTCCCTTCAACTGATCAAACAAGCCATCAATCCTCAGCAATGGGTACCTGTTCTTGATCGTCACCTTATCCAGCTGCATGTAATCAATGCACAATCTAAGAGTACCATAATTCTTCTTCACGAACAATAATGGTGCACCCCAAGGCGATACATTTGGCCTAATGTATCCCTTATCAAGCATTTCCTTCAACTGAAACTTCAACTCTTTGGTGTGTTCATCCTATTAGGTTCCTTTGATGCTAGCGTTTCCCCTAGTACCAACTCAATAGAAAAGTCCACTTCCCTGTGGGGAGGAAACCCTGGAATCTCTGCGAGAAACACATCCTAAAACTATTGTAATACAAGTTACCTATTGAATATTTCTACATCCTCAACATCCTTACCTTTGTCACTTGAAATATGGTCTATAAACATTACACATGCTTTCCGGCAATTGCGCTTAGCTTGCATAACGGTGACCATCCTCAATGATGTTGGCTTCTTCTTTCCCTACAAGATTCTATTTTCCCCATTATCATCCTGGCACTCAATAGCCTTGTCATAATAATCTACTTTGGTCCTGTGAATATATACCCAATCCATGCCCAAAAGCATACTATATGATCCCAGTGGAAATACATACGGATGTGTTGTTATAGGCATACCATTCAGCTCAAATGCACAAGCTCTTACCCAATGATGAACTATCTTCTTAGCACTTGTAGCCAACTACACCAACCAAGACTCTGCATACACTTATCCACCAGGTTATGATTAACATAACTATAATAGATCCAGGATCAATCAAAATAGAAACAACTCGAGCACAAAGCTTACCTTTCATCTCAATAATGGATGCCTGATGTTCTACCTGCTTGTTGTCCACAGTTGTATAAATCCGAAGAATGTTATGACCAATATCCCCAACTTTCTATGCCTCCTGAGCATTATAGATTTGAGGCCTACCAACTTGGTACAATGGAAAATCCTTCTTGCAATGATCTTTTCTACATATCCAACATTGCAATCGTCCCCTACCATCACCTTTGTTTTGTTGCTCTCCAAGCTACAACGCATGTCCCTTTTCAACTACATTGAACTTCTTTTAAGGAATAACATTTTCTTTCTCACCTGCATCCTAAGATATTCCCCACTTTGGTGGCAACTTCCCTATAAATTTCTCATTTCCTTTCAAGTCATGCTTAGGCTCAGCTTTGTGCTTTGACTACTCATAACAATGCTTTAACTTCCTGACATCTTCTTCCAATGATCTAGGGTCATCAAACTCAATTTGTTCTCCATATTTTGTTGGCAGTCCACTCATGAATACTTGGATCTTAGCCTTCTCATCCTTGAGATAAGGCACATACCTCAACAACTCCAAGAACCTGTTAGTATACTCATCATTTGTCATGGAACCCATCTGCATCTCATAAGCGTTTTCATCATAGTACCTTTCCAACAAGTAATTTTTCTTGAAGAGTCTCTCAAAATCATCCTAAATGATCTCTTCTTCTCGAATCCCCTTGTCATTCTTCACATCTTACCACCAAATATTTGCTTTCCCTTTGAGATTGAAGGTGGTTATCGTTTCTTTCATGTTCTTTGAATAGTTGTGCAATATGAAGAATTTCTTCATCCCAAGCAACCATGCCATTGTATCTTCTGATTTCTTCATCTCTCCATAAATTGTAGGAGGTTTGAATTTCTTGAACTCCTCAAGTAAGTACTCACCCCTCCTATAAGGATGATG
>Ga0115851_100607_pt1 | contig 16697 bp, 12 predicted proteins | sample InSIn2gowninarea_FD_83865 | JGI IMG/M metagenome (GOLD analysis project Ga0115851, IMG submission 83865)
GAGATGTTGGGACCTCCTTGTCTGAAGTGCTCCTGCTCGTTGAGGATGTAGTGCTTAGTGCAAGCAATGACACCAGCATCCTGGATACCCTTGACGGTCTCGGCATCAAACGCTCAGATGAGCCGGAGCTTAGCTTGGAGGCCTTCCTCGAATTCTTGCGCAAAGAGCAGCGCATCGATGTCGAGAAGGATCGTGCTTCGTGGGAAAGCAAGTTCGAGCTTTATTGCCGAAGTGCTTCTGGCAAGGCCGCTGACCGGCAGCTACCACCCACTATGAATTTGCAGGCTTTCCAGACGTTCCTTTCTTCTGGCTCAAACGGTGCCACTGCTTCGATCAAGTCCGATCCTACCCTTGATCGACCTCTGAACGAGTATTTCATCTCGAGTTCTCACAACACCTACCTCATGGGTCGCCAGGTTGCTGGACTTTCAAGTGTTGAAGGATACATCTCTGCATTGGTCAAGGGATGTAGGTGCATTGAGATCGACTGTTGGGATGGCAAGAACGGCCTACCTATCGTCAATCATGGCCGTACATTGACTACCGAAGTCATGTTCGAAGATTGTATTGCTGTTATCGCGCGATATGCTTTTGCATCATCAGTCTACCCGCTGATCATCTCACTGGAAGTTCATTGTAATCCAGACCAACAGCTGCACATGGTCAACATCATGAAGCTCTATTTTGGAGATGCTCTGCTCACCACACCTCTGGTCGAAAACGCATCAGTGCTCCCTTCGCCAGAAGAGCTCAAGAATAAAATCTTGATCAAAGTCAAAGCAGCCTCTCAGCAATTTGAAGGCCAGAACTTTGCAGACAACGCTAACGCTCGCCGTCAAAGAAGCTTCAGCTCTCCGTTCAGCCGAGCTACGGACAACAGCGTCCCTCCTTCGCCCCTCCAAAATGCTGTAAATGGTGATGGACTTACTACCAGACCATCGAACACTTGGCCTGTACTTCGCGGTTCTTCATCCGCACAGAGTACCGTCCCATCAACATCGAGCTCTTCCGAGGATAGCGACACTGCTCCTACATCTGTGGATTCCAGGAAGAAGAACAACAATAACAGCAAGAAGACTAGTAACATTGTGCCTGCTCTGGGTGCTTTGGGTGTTTACGCTTGCGGCATAAAGTATTCTGACTTCTCTGCTCAAGAAGCACGAACCTACAACCACATCTACTCCTTTGCTGAGAACACATTCGAGCGCATCTCTAAAGATCCTGGAGTCAAAAGTCAATTGGAAAACCACAACTCTCAGTACCTCATGAGGGTTTACCCTGCTGCTATGCGCATCGACTCCTCGAACTTCAACCCGCTTCAGTCATGGAAGCGTGGAGTACAGATGGCCGCTTTGAACTGGCAAACATACGATATCCACATGCAGATGAATGAAGCCATGTTTGCTGCTGGAACTGACCGCACTGGATACGTTCTCAAGCCCGACGAGATGCGCGACAACAAGCAGTCTCAAACCAGTGGGTCTTTGCTTGACACTCTCAGGTTTCACAAAAGAGGGAAGCATCTCGTGCAATTCAGTGTGGACATCATATCAGCTCAGCGTCTTCCTCGACCACGTAACCACAACCCTGAGCTCGGGATGAATCCTTACGTCGAGTTCGAGGTGTATACCGCCGAAGACAACAAATCTCGCGGATATGCCAAAGTCGATGGTGGTATCGATGTTCAAGCTTCTGGTATCGGACCATCTGTCAAGAGAAGAACCAGATTGATCGAAGGCAATGGATTTGATCCAAACTTTGGTGACTGCTTCAGAGTTTCTCTTGAGACCAAATATCCAAGCCTAGTCTTCGTCCGATGCACAGTCTGGAATTCACCGGATGGACGCAACGCCTCGTCTAACAGCACGCTCCTTGCCACCTTTACCGCAAAACTCACCAGCCTCCAACAAGGCTACCGCCACTTAGCCCTCTTCAACTCATATGGCGAACGCTACCGCGACGCCAAACTATTCGTCCGCATCAGAAAGGACTCGCCCATCGCCTTGTCCTCGAGCGAGATGAAAGACGAACCTACCCCTATAGTCTCTGGTCCGCGGGCGGAATCCATACGACAAGGTTCGAGATCATGGTCTAGAAAGATCTTCAAGCGCGCATCCAGTGAACGCAGGAGAAGACCTCAATGGCCAGAGTGGCAAGGACCGCTGAGCCGCACCTCCAGCACCGAACGATGAACATTTAACGAGACTCACGCCTTTGCATCTCCATCTCCCAACACATCATAGCAGATCCGAATCTGCTACTTTCGGTCTCATTTTCTCCTTTGTCCCACAAAGCATTACTACTATTGGAGTTTCCGGCGATGAACATATCTCTTCAGGGTGGTGCATCGGCGTTCTTTCTGGATTCACAGATACCCACAGCGGTCCACATGACCCGCTTCTGATTGATTATTTCCTCCCCTGCTTGTTCAACGGCACACACGCACTACACTTACTCTCGCTGGCGGTGTTATACCCAATGATCAATTTTTTGATATCCCTGTATTACTATCAACACACCAGAACAACTCCAGGCTTTTCCGCTTGTTGAGGCATACATTCGCTATTGTCGCATCTTTTCTTCTTTTTTATTTTCTTCTTGTATACATTAGATTTTCTTCCTCTTCTTTTTTCTCCCTCCGGGCATTTTTGTAGGGCAGGTACCCGACGAATGGCTGGATGGGTGGTGGTTCATTTTTTTTGAGAAACTCTTTTAGGAGTATCGATTGGAATTGAGACTTTTTCGTATTGAATCACTTTTTCCATCTCGCTAGGATCTTCCATGGTTTTTCATTCTTGTGAACAGGTTTAAGGAGCATTGATCAGAATGAGTCGCTTCATGTTTCATCATAATACGTATGTTCTGCCATGTTCTGAGAATTATGCGACCGTGTTCCAACATGTCCAACCAAGGTCTGTCAATCCCAAGTTATCTGCTTATGCAAAGATATCACAAACGACAGTCCAGCAAAGCAGATGTCGAAGAAAGTGGTAGTCAGATGAAACGCTACTCTATACAAACCAAAAAGAACAATTACAAAGGGTATCCATGTGCTATCGCGAAACCAAAAACACGAACGAAAAACATCTCCCCTGCTTCCTCTCTTCTCCCGAAACACTCAGTGAATCTTCTTGATTCTCTTCTTTGCAACATCAATCTTTCCTTGCACTCTATCCACATCCTGATCCATCATACTCAACATCTCATTCTGCACGACCAATTCCTCATTGATCATAATTCCCATCTCCTTCATCCTCGTCACCGCTTTGCCGATCTCAAGAACATCTTGCTCTTGCTCACCCATGACTTGTTTTTGTAATTGCAAAACGCCTTGGTTGTCTAATTCGCGCGTGCGATCAGTTTCTTGGGCTGGGCCACCTAGAACGCGGCGGGAGGATCTAGCAGTTGCAGTGGGGGTGTCGCCCCAGAGGGCGCGTTTGTCTGTTTCGGACGCTGAGGCGGCGAAGGTGGAGGCGGAGAGCATGCTGCCTTGGGGTTTGACGACTAGAGATTTGAGAGTGCTTTCTAAAGTTTCGGTTTCGGCGCGGGCAGAGGCCAGCATGTCACCTCTGCGGCGGAGTTCGCGTTCGCCTAAGGAGGATTGGTCCCATCCGCCATCGTCGTCGGAGGAGTCTTTGGGCTTTTTTGAGAGTTTGGTGAGGGCGTCGTCGAGGCGGGCCAGACCGGTTGCTGCGCGGACTAGATTTGCTTTTGCGTCTGCGGAAATGGCGTGTTGTTCTTGTGCTGTGGCTGCGGCGTCTCGCTTCTTGAGCAGTTGCCTTGCAGTGTGGAGTTGGTTCTTGACGTCGCGGTGGAGGTCTAGCCATGCGGAGGGGTCGGTGACAGAGTCATTTTGTTGTTGTAACCTTGAGGCCTTGTCGTCTTGGGGTAATGAGAGGAAGTGGCGCCATACGGTGGAGGAGCGCCAGCGTGCATCTTGGGCGTCGACGATGGCTCGTACGTAGGCTTCAAGGCCGCGGCGTCGTTGTTCGGTCAAAGTTGGGTTGTCGACGGTGCGACGGAGCCAGGATTTCGGTGGCAAGGAGACAGGAGGTGCGGCGCCGGTTTGGGAGACCAAGTTGTCGTGGAGGGTCGTGAAGTCCGAGTAGCGTTTGAGCGTCTCGTGGGTGCGAATAGGGAGCGCAAGCTGGATGTGATAGCGGGTGTAGGCCTTGCCGCCTTCTTCGCCCGTTGACGTTGTCGGGATAGATATTTGGAGTGCGGGCGCCATTGTGTATAGAGGTCGAGCTCTGATCAAGAAGATGGAGAGGGCAAGATCAAGACAAGATCAAGATCAATATCAAGATTGCGAAACTGAAAGTGACACTGACTGCTTGTTTGGATGAAGTCACTCCCCATGCACGTGCCATGGCTCTGGCTCGGCCCTGTGCCGCCAACCTTCTTGGATTCGACATTGTCGAATAAGCTCTTGTCCGTATCATAGCCTCCAAAGACCCGATGACTATGTTTGCAATGGATATCTGTCGACAGATCACCAAACATGTTGCCGCTCGTGTGAGCACCCTCTCACTGGTGCTAGCCCCCACCACTAACCCACGTCTCATATCCACATATCCGCCTCTAGACAGATCAACAGAGGACTCCGAGCCGCGCCTTATGAGCCCAACAGCCTCTGCTATGTGGCATCGCCGTAGATACGCAAACGATCCTGCTTGGCGCGAAGAGAAAATTGAACGCATTATTTTGAGGGAGAAACTCAGAATCAAAGAAGATCCTATTTTCAGAGCAAAAAAGCAAGCTCAGAGCGCCGCTTTTTATGCCGAAAAACTAGAGAAGGCACCTTACTTTAAGGTCTTGAGAGACATCCGCAACTGGATCGATTCCTTTCCTGCTATACGCGAGCAGCTACATTGGCAGTATCACGACCTGGCCTGGAGTCCTCAGAAAGTGTCCCATCGCTGCGCCTCTTGCAACCACAAGAGAACTAGAGGCCAAAAGTTATGGCTTCGGCGACGCACTTGCGACTCTGATACCGAACAATTTGACTGCTGGGCCTGCTTCACTAGCGACCCTCAAAGAGCCTTACCTGAAGGTTTCAAGGACATCACAACGATTGAACAGCTACGCGCACGTAAGAAACAGCTTTTTGGTGTGACTGTACACACACGTAGTTCATCCTCCAGAATTGCTTCATTGTCAGACAGTCCGTGAGGTTACGATTCTATGGACGTCATCAATCTCGGTTGTCGTTTGCATATCTCAACTCCTTCTGGCATCGAGCATCTCAAGCACATGTCGTTTCCAGCTCTATTTTATCACTTGAAGAGGCCAATCACAGATGCCCGAGAATGCTTTTACGGGCCGACAATCATAATCAACATCACCAGTCAGGTGTTTCGCCGATCTTTACGCACCGCAACGACGGAGGGCCTTGTTCACGCGCCTGTTCCCAACCAATGCTCTGGCTCAACGACACCCTTGTTGTTTTACTCGAGCCGTACGATTACAACGCTACCGATACTATATCTATGTCGATGCCGAGGCCTTAAAGTCTGTGGTCTACAACGCATCTGCAGATGGATTTGATCCTTCTTCTGTAGGGTTCGTCAACCCGATAAACACTGGGAGCCTGATCTGGAAGCTGTCGAAACAAACGATGCCTACGAGCCCAACCAACTACTCGGAGGCACGCTTTTACACGATGTGGGTTGGATGAGAACCAGGTATCAGGCGGTGATGGAGACAAGAAGAATATCTCAACAAACTAAGAAGGAACGACCGGTGATTCGTTCCTTCTTTCTCTGTCACCAAGATGTGAAATGAACTATTCCTTCCTTTTTTTTGCGAGAACGCATCGCACCCTTCCTTCTATTTCACCTCATAAGAGAAATAACAGTCAGGGCCTCGCAGCTACACTTGATGTAGTATATACTTACTTGTATGGGTTTTGTTTTTTGCCGCCGCAGCCATCTTCTGATTGTTTACTAATTCCATCTGTTAACATGACCCAATTGTGTGCTCTCACCCCTCATGTTCTTCCTAAGCAGTCTATATCTCCTCTCTCTTTATACTTAATCATACCCTTTTTCTCAAACTTTATTTTGCCGATAACTTTTGCGGACAATAATCTAACACAGCCTAGGGTCGAGAAAAGATATAGTAACAAACAACTAAACAGAAACCAACAAAAGCATTTCCCAGAGAAAGGAAGAAACAAGCCAGAAGACAACGATCGAAATCAGAACACCCGATGACAAATACTCGTAATCAACGATACAAAAGCTTTCAAGAAATCAGTACTAAACACTATATCAGTGCCCCAGACCAGAACCGAGCAACAAGAAAAACACTTTCGAGAAAAGGCTCCAAGTCGAGGGGGCAAATCATCTATTCAAATCAGAAAGGGGCGTTCCACTAACAAGGGAGGCACGACCAACGATGCCAGGAAGGAGCGAATTGAAAACATGAGGAAGGTACGATTGAGAAATTTTGGGATCGTGAAAGAGGGAAGGAGCAACCAGGAACATAAGGAAGGAGCGATCGTAAAAACCAGCAGATCACATATATAAGCTTTGAAGGATACATACGCACAAGGCAAGGTGGAGTAAGTGATCAAGGCCCGAAAGGAACAGACTGAGAAGATACGATGGTATCGAGGGACGAGGACAAAACGTCCCTTCACATATGACAAGGGTTTCAAGATAGCGGAGGCGAGAAACAATAGAGGAAGTGTAATCATGAAGAGCTGTCAGTAGCATATCACATGTTCTCACAGCAGCACCATCAACATAGGCGCCAAGCTATAGAGCGACTGGAAAATTTCATGTGTTATTGCCTTTCTCTGAATCTTTCTCCATATTTACAAAGTGTGTCAAAGAACTTCGATCTTCTGCGTCTCTCTCCTGTTCATCAAGTCGTCAAGCTAAAAACGAGCGTAACATGTTTGTTCCTGCTTTTCCATATTGCCCTCTTTTCTACACTCTTCCTCAATCTATGAAGTAGAGTGGTAGCCAGTGGGCATGGTGTAGGTGGTCCACGAGGTTGGACCATGGGTCTTGGTGGTGGAGTACGAAGACGAGTGGGACGAGGACTTGGAAGTCGAATGGCTGGTAGAGTGCGATGATGACTTCGAGCTCGACGAGGACTTGGAAGCTGAGGAAGAGGGAAGGGTGGCAGTGCCAGGGGCAGAGCTAGAGACTGAGACGGGAGGAACGGTGTAGGTGCCATTGCCGGAGCCACCGTTACCAGTACCAGGAGAAGTGGCACCGTTAGCAGGAAGAGCAGCCTTGAGAGGCAACTTTCTGCTGGAAGAACCAACGTAAACGGTCTTGGGGTACTCGCTGACGTACCAGTCGTCAAGCTCAGGGCTCCAGTTGCTGACGTCTCTGCGAGTAATCTCGGCAGTGAAGGTCTTGGAGGCACCGGGGGCGATTGAGAACTTGTCGAACTGGCGGAGGACAACGGCCGGGTCGTTGGGACCACCAAGGGAGATGTAGAGCTGAGGGACTTCCTCGCCCTCAACGGCGCCAGTGTTGGTAACAGTGGCAGTGACGGTGTAGAGGACATCGTACAGACCGGGGTTACCGCCTGATGCTCCTGAAGCAGGAAGGAGAGGCTGGGGTGCGCTGGACGAAGAACCGGCGGGGAAGCTGTAATTGCTGCCGTAGTAGGGGTCGCCTGAGGAAGCGCGAAGGCTGGTCGAATTAAGGAAGGGGTAGCTGTATGGGTTAGTCGAAGTCCTGATAACCAACCAATTTAGGCAAGACTTACATGTAGTACTCGATGCGCCTAACGTCATCGGGGAAGACGTAGTCGGCAGAGTTGTTCGAAACAGTGCCGTAGATAGGAGCGGCATCGGTGAAGCCTGAGTTAGGCTTGTAGGCGGGAGCAGCGGTGTTGACCGAGACCGAGATGTCAGAGTAGCTGAAGTTGGTGTACGAAAGTCCGTAACCAAATTCGTAGACAGGGGTTTCACCGCTTCTGTCAAAGGCTCTGTAATCGATAAAGACACCCTCCTCGAATTGGGTCTGAGGAGGAGCACCACCGTTGTTGTACTCGTAGAGAAGATCGGTACCGTACGACTCGCGTGTCTTGCCCATGGTGAAAGGAAGCTTGCCTGAGGGGTTGACCTTGCCGTAGAGGACATCGACGATGGCGTTGCCTGACTCTTGTCCGGGAACTCCAGCCCAAAGGATGGCAGTGATGTTCTCGTGTTCGTACCTAGAAGGCTAGTTAGCGCTGAGTTCTGACCAAATAGAACAGAGTACACTCACCAGTCGTTGATCAGAACGGGACCGACTGTGTGAAGGACAACGATAGTGTTCTTGCAGAGAGATGAGACGTGTTCAATAACAGCCTCACCACCTTGCCAGAGAGTAAGATTGTTGCGGTCTCCTTGGTTGCCGTCGACGATGATATAGCCCTCGCCAGCATCTGCGTTGGCAAAGCTAGAGGCCATCTATTAGTCTTTAGGAGTACTTGGTGTTGATTTATAGAAACTTACACAATGCAAGCACCATTGACTTCGTCAGTGCGTTGGGCAAGAACATCAATCTGACTGTAGGCGTAGCTGTCCAAGATGCTCTCGACAGACTTGCCGTGGGAGCGGACTTCATTCTCGATGGCAGTGTGAGGGGCAACCAGGTAAGGGAAGTTGGCAGTTCCTACAACTTCAGTCAGCATTGGGTCTCTTTGTTACGATCGCCAAACAGTATCACTTGCCTGATCCCCATCCCATAGCAAGGGTACCGTTGTCACATCCACGGTCTGAGCAGCCATTGGGACCGTATTGGTTGTCGGCAGCATCTTCGCCAAAAACACCGACGAGTTGTTCAGTTCCTTTGAGCGGCAGACCGCCCTTGTTCTTCAGCAGGACAGTACCCTTGGCAGCGACCTCGCGGATGTTGTCGCGGTGGTTGCCCTGAACATCGACGTGAGAGTTGATCTTCTCAAAGCCTTCTTGGGCAATGTAGTGACGGTATCCTTCGGTTCTTGAGGTCCACGAGGAGAAGTTGGGGCCACCCTCGAGCTGAGTGTCCTCTCTGTCGACGAGGTACCAAGCAGCAACGATACGAACAGCCATGTCGTCGATTCTGTATTGGGGGACGGTTCCGTTCAAAACGGCGATGGTGAGGTTGGCACCCCAGAACGAAGTCTTGCTGTCGAAGCTGACATCTCCGGGCATGGTCATATCGAGACCAGCGAGAGCACTGGAAACACCGGAGTGTTGACCAGCCCAATCAGAGACGACGAAACCTTGGAAACCGAGCTCGGCCTTGAGGACCTTGTTCAGGAGGTGAGAGTTTTGGCACTAAACTTGGTCAGTAGAGTCCGTTGAAGTGGTGTTCTTCCACTTACGACGTAGCTGTTGTTGGCCTGGTTATAAGAGCACATGACACTGCCGGTACCAGCACGAACAGCATCAGCGAAAGGCCAGACGTAGAGCTCGTGGAGGGTGATGTCGTCGACATTGGCAGAGACGGCGTCGGAGATGTTGGGACCTCCTTGTCTGAAGTGCTCCTGCTCGTTGAGGATGTAGTGCTTAGTGCAAGCAATGACACCAGCATCCTGGATACCCTTGACGGTCTCGGCGTTCAGAACACCAGAAAGAACTGGGTCAGGGCTGAAGCCTTCCCAGTTACGTCCACCTTCGGGGCTGCGGCCAAGAGGACCAACAACGGGACCAAGCATGACATCGACGCCCTTGTCGCGGTGTTCGCTGCCCATATCATGGCCACGCTCGTAGGCAAGCTTTCTGTCCCATGTGGCAGCAACAGTAACGCCGGCGGAGAATGCGGAAACGAAGTCACCTGAATCTTGTCAGTACACAGGATACTCTTCTGTGGACGGCTCACCACATACCGAATCTGACACCCAATGGGGAGTCCTGCAGACACAGGGCCTTGAAGCCCAGACGTGGGATGGAACCAGTGTTACCAACACAGAGCTCAGACTCCCAACTAGAAAGCGATTAGCTACAAGAGCTCGGGAGCATTTTAAGTGATGAGATAGACTAACCCGACACCTGCGAACTGTTAGTTGGGTCCAATTGCAAAAGAGTCATGGAATGAACGTACCAGTGGTCAAGTTGACCTTCTCGGCCAGAGTCAACTGAGAGACAAATGCTCTGGCCTTCTCATAAGCACCTGCCCATTCTCCAGCACCGGTTCCCCAGGGAGAAGGGTAGTAAGGGGGAGAGGTCTGGTTGAACTTTGCACCAGCCACGGCGTAGGGGACTTCGGAGCTTAGATATGTGATCTGCTGGTTTTTGATGATCGCTCCTTCCTCATGTTCTTGGTTGCTCCTTCCCTCTTTCACAATCCTCGTGGAACGCCCCTTCCTGATTTGAACAGATGATTTCTCCCCTCCACTTAGAGCGTTTTCTCGAAAGTGTTTTCCTTGTTGTTCTGTTCTGGTCTGGGTCACTGATATAGTGTTTAGTACTGATTTCTTGAAAGCCTCTGTATCGTTGATTACAAGTATTTGTTATCGGGGGTTCTGATTTCGATCGTTGTCTTCTGGCTTGTTTCTTCCTTTCTCTGGGAAATGCTTTTGTTGGTTTATGTTTAGTTGTTTGTTACTATATCTTTTCTCGTTTTAGGAAAGAAGAAACAACGACCTTAGGCTAAGTTATGTTTATTGTCCGCTTATGTTGTCGGCAAACAAAGTTTTGAGAAAAAAGGGGCATAATTAGGTATGAGCAGAACATAAAGAGTGAGGAGATATAGACTGCTTAGGAAGAACATGAGGGGTGAGAGCACACAATTAGGTCATGTTAACAGATGGAATTAGTAAACAATCAGAAGATGGCTGCGGCGGCAAAAAAACAAAACCCATACAAGTAAGTAGATACTACATCAAGTGTAGCTGCGAGACCCTGACTGTTATTTCTCTTATGAGGTGAAATAGATGGAAGGGTGCGATGCGTTCTCGCAAAAAAAGGAAGGAATAGTTCATTTCACATCTTGGTGACAGAGAAAGAAGGAACGAATCATCGGTCGTTCCTTCTTAGTTTGTTGAGATATTCTTCCTGTCTCCATCGCCGCCTGATACCTGGTTCTCATCCAACCCACATCGTGTAAAAGCGTGCCTCCGAGTAGTTAGTTGGGCTCGTAGGCATCGTTTGTTTCGATAGCTTCCAGATCAGGCTCCCAGTGTTTATCGGGTTGACGAACCCTACAGAAGAAGGATCAAGTCCATCTGCAGGTGCGTCGTGGACCACAGACTCCAAGACCTCGGCATCGACACAGATACAGAATCGGTAGCGTTGTGATCGTACGGCTCGGATAAAAAGACATGGGTGTGGTTGAGCCAGAGCATTGGTTGGGAACAGGCGCGTAAACAAGGCCCTCCGTCGTTGCGGTGCGTAAGGATCGGCGAAACACCTGACTGGTGATGTTGATTATGATTGTCGGCCCGTAAAAGCATTCTCGGGCATCTGTGATTGGCCTCTTCAAGTGATAAAATAGAGCTGGAAACGACATGTGCTTGAGATGCTCGATGCCAGAAGGAGTTGAGATATGCAAACGACAACCGAGATTGATGACGTCCATAGAATCGTAACCTCACGGACTGTCTGACAATGAAGCAATTCTGGAGGATGAACTACGTGTGTGTACAGTCACACCAAAAAGCTGTTTCTTACGTGCGCGTAGCTGTTCAATCGTTGTGATGTCCTTGAAACCTTCAGGTAAGGCTCTTTGAGGGTCGCTAGTGAAGCAGGCCCAGCAGTCAAATTGTTCGGTATCAGAGTCGCAAGTGCGTCGCCGAAGCCATAACTTTTGGCCTCTAGTTCTCTTGTGGTTGCAAGAGGCGCAGCGATGGGACACTTTCTGAGGACTCCAGGCCAGGTCGTGATACTGCCAATGTAGCTGCTCGCGTATAGCAGGAAAGGAATCGATCCAGTTGCGGATGTCTCTCAAGACCTTAAAGTAAGGTGCCTTCTCTAGTTTTTCGGCATAAAAAGCGGCGCTCTGAGCTTGCTTTTTTGCTCTGAAAATAGGATCTTCTTTGATTCTGAGTTTCTCCCTCAAAATAATGCGTTCAATTTTCTCTTCGCGCCAAGCAGGATCGTTTGCGTATCTACGGCGATGCCACATAGCAGAGGCTGTTGGGCTCATAAGGCGCGGCTCGGAGTCCTCTGTTGATCTGTCTAGAGGCGGATATGTGGATATGAGACGTGGGTTAGTGGTGGGGGCTAGCACCAGTGAGAGGGTGCTCACACGAGCGGCAACATGTTTGGTGATCTGTCGACAGATATCCATTGCAAACATAGTCATCGGGTCTTTGGAGGCTATGATACGGACAAGAGCTTATTCGACAATGTCGAATCCAAGAAGGTTGGCGGCACAGGGCCGAGCCAGAGCCATGGCACGTGCATGGGGAGTGACTTCATCCAAACAAGCAGTCAGTGTCACTTTCAGTTTCGCAATCTTGATATTGATCTTGATCTTGTCTTGATCTTGCCCTCTCCATCTTCTTGATCAGAGCTCGACCTCTATACACAATGGCGCCCGCACTCCAAATATCTATCCCGACAACGTCAACGGGCGAAGAAGGCGGCAAGGCCTACACCCGCTATCACATCCAGCTTGCGCTCCCTATTCGCACCCACGAGACGCTCAAACGCTACTCGGACTTCACGACCCTCCACGACAACTTGGTCTCCCAAACCGGCGCCGCACCTCCTGTCTCCTTGCCACCGAAATCCTGGCTCCGTCGCACCGTCGACAACCCAACTTTGACCGAACAACGACGCCGCGGCCTTGAAGCCTACGTACGAGCCATCGTCGACGCCCAAGATGCACGCTGGCGCTCCTCCACCGTATGGCGCCACTTCCTCTCATTACCCCAAGACGACAAGGCCTCAAGGTTACAACAACAAAATGACTCTGTCACCGACCCCTCCGCATGGCTAGACCTCCACCGCGACGTCAAGAACCAACTCCACACTGCAAGGCAACTGCTCAAGAAGCGAGACGCCGCAGCCACAGCACAAGAACAACACGCCATTTCCGCAGACGCAAAAGCAAATCTAGTCCGCGCAGCAACCGGTCTGGCCCGCCTCGACGACGCCCTCACCAAACTCTCAAAAAAGCCCAAAGACTCCTCCGACGACGATGGCGGATGGGACCAATCCTCCTTAGGCGAACGCGAACTCCGCCGCAGAGGTGACATGCTGGCCTCTGCCCGCGCCGAAACCGAAACTTTAGAAAGCACTCTCAAATCTCTAGTCGTCAAACCCCAAGGCAGCATGCTCTCCGCCTCCACCTTCGCCGCCTCAGCGTCCGAAACAGACAAACGCGCCCTCTGGGGCGACACCCCCACTGCAACTGCTAGATCCTCCCGCCGCGTTCTAGGTGGCCCAGCCCAAGAAACTGATCGCACGCGCGAATTAGACAACCAAGGCGTTTTGCAATTACAAAAACAAGTCATGGGTGAGCAAGAGCAAGATGTTCTTGAGATCGGCAAAGCGGTGACGAGGATGAAGGAGATGGGAATTATGATCAATGAGGAATTGGTCGTGCAGAATGAGATGTTGAGTATGATGGATCAGGATGTGGATAGAGTGCAAGGAAAGATCGATGTTGCAAAGAAGAGAATCAAGAAGATTCACTGAGTGTGATTTGACTGATAGGCAGGTGTGAGGATGCTTTCAGGTACTTGGTTCTTTTGGTTGCGTTTGAGCGTCTCGTGGGTGCGAATAGGGAGCGCAAGCTGGATGTGATAGCGGGTGTAGGCCTTGCCGCCTTCTTCGCCCGTTGACGTTGTCGGACTGTCGTTTGTGATATCTTTGCATAAGCAGATAACTTGGGATTGACAGACCTTGGTTGGACATGTTGGAACACGGTCGCATAATTCTCAGAACATGGCAGAACATACGTATTATGATGAAACATGAAGCGACTCATTCTGATCAATGCTCCTTAAACCTGTTCACAAGAATGAAAAACCATGGAAGATCCTAGCGAGATGGAAAAAGTGATTCAATACGAAAAAGTCTCAATTCCAATCGATACTCCTAAAAGAGTTTCTCAAAAAAAATGAACCACCACCCATCCAGCCATTCGTCGGGTACCTGCCCTACAAAAATGCCCGGAGGGAGAAAAAAGAAGAGGAAGAAAATCTAATGTATACAAGAAGAAAATAAAAAAGAAGAAAAGATGCGACAATAGCGAATGTATGCCTCAACAAGCGGAAAAGCCTGGAGTTGTTCTGGTGTGTTGATAGTAATACAGGGATATCAAAAAATTGATCATTGGGTATAACACCGCCAGCGAGAGTAAGTGTAGTGCGTGTGTGCCGTTGAACAAGCAGGGGAGGAAATAATCAATCAGAAGCGGGTCATGTGGACCGCTGTGGGTATCTGTGAATCCAGAAAGAACGCCGATGCACCACCCTGAAGAGATATGTTCATCGCCGGAAACTCCAATAGTAGTAATGCTTTGTGGGACAAAGGAGAAAATGAGACCGAAAGTAGCAGATTCGGATCTGCTATGATGTGTTGGGAGATGGAGATGCAAAGGCGTGAGTCTCGTTAAATGTTCATCGTTCGGTGCTGGAGGTGCGGCTCAGCGGTCCTTGCCACTCTGGCCATTGAGGTCTTCTCCTGCGTTCACTGGATGCGCGCTTGAAGATCTTTCTAGACCATGATCTCGAACCTTGTCGTATGGATTCCGCCCGCGGACCAGAGACTATAGGGGTAGGTTCGTCTTTCATCTCGCTCGAGGACAAGGCGATGGGCGAGTCCTTTCTGATGCGGACGAATAGTTTGGCGTCGCGGTAGCGTTCGCCATATGAGTTGAAGAGGGCTAAGTGGCGGTAGCCTTGTTGGAGGCTGGTGAGTTTTGCGGTAAAGGTGGCAAGGAGCGTGCTGTTAGACGAGGCGTTGCGTCCATCCGGTGAATTCCAGACTGTGCATCGGACGAAGACTAGGCTTGGATATTTGGTCTCAAGAGAAACTCTGAAGCAGTCACCAAAGTTTGGATCAAATCCATTGCCTTCGATCAATCTGGTTCTTCTCTTGACAGATGGTCCGATACCAGAAGCTTGAACATCGATACCACCATCGACTTTGGCATATCCGCGAGATTTGTTGTCTTCGGCGGTATACACCTCGAACTCGACGTAAGGATTCATCCCGAGCTCAGGGTTGTGGTTACGTGGTCGAGGAAGACGCTGAGCTGATATGATGTCCACACTGAATTGCACGAGATGCTTCCCTCTTTTGTGAAACCTGAGAGTGTCAAGCAAAGACCCACTGGTTTGAGACTGCTTGTTGTCGCGCATCTCGTCGGGCTTGAGAACGTATCCAGTGCGGTCAGTTCCAGCAGCAAACATGGCTTCATTCATCTGCATGTGGATATCGTATGTTTGCCAGTTCAAAGCGGCCATCTGTACTCCACGCTTCCATGACTGAAGCGGGTTGAAGTTCGAGGAGTCGATGCGCATAGCAGCAGGGTAAACCCTCATGAGGTACTGAGAGTTGTGGTTTTCCAATTGACTTTTGACTCCAGGATCTTTAGAGATGCGCTCGAATGTGTTCTCAGCAAAGGAGTAGATGTGGTTGTAGGTTCGTGCTTCTTGAGCAGAGAAGTCAGAATACTTTATGCCGCAAGCGTAAACACCCAAAGCACCCAGAGCAGGCACAATGTTACTAGTCTTCTTGCTGTTATTGTTGTTCTTCTTCCTGGAATCCACAGATGTAGGAGCAGTGTCGCTATCCTCGGAAGAGCTCGATGTTGATGGGACGGTACTCTGTGCGGATGAAGAACCGCGAAGTACAGGCCAAGTGTTCGATGGTCTGGTAGTAAGTCCATCACCATTTACAGCATTTTGGAGGGGCGAAGGAGGGACGCTGTTGTCCGTAGCTCGGCTGAACGGAGAGCTGAAGCTTCTTTGACGGCGAGCGTTAGCGTTGTCTGCAAAGTTCTGGCCTTCAAATTGCTGAGAGGCTGCTTTGACTTTGATCAAGATTTTATTCTTGAGCTCTTCTGGCGAAGGGAGCACTGATGCGTTTTCGACCAGAGGTGTGGTGAGCAGAGCATCTCCAAAATAGAGCTTCATGATGTTGACCATGTGCAGCTGTTGGTCTGGATTACAATGAACTTCCAGTGAGATGATCAGCGGGTAGACTGATGATGCAAAAGCATATCGCGCGATAACAGCAATACAATCTTCGAACATGACTTCGGTAGTCAATGTACGGCCATGATTGACGATAGGTAGGCCGTTCTTGCCATCCCAACAGTCGATCTCAATGCACCTACATCCCTTGACCAATGCAGAGATGTATCCTTCAACACTTGAAAGTCCAGCAACCTGGCGACCCATGAGGTAGGTGTTGTGAGAACTCGAGATGAAATACTCGTTCAGAGGTCGATCAAGGGTAGGATCGGACTTGATCGAAGCAGTGGCACCGTTTGAGCCAGAAGAAAGGAACGTCTGGAAAGCCTGCAAATTCATAGTGGGTGGTAGCTGCCGGTCAGCGGCCTTGCCAGAAGCACTTCGGCAATAAAGCTCGAACTTGCTTTCCCACGAAGCACGATCCTTCTCGACATCGATGCGCTGCTCTTTGCGCAAGAATTCGAGGAAGGCCTCCAAGCTAAGCTCCGGCTCATCTGAGCGTTTGATGCCGAGACCGTCAAGGGTATCCAGGATGCTGGTGTCATTGCTTGCACTAAGCACTACATCCTCAACGAGCAGGAGCACTTCAGACAAGGAGGTCCCAACATCTC
>Ga0115851_100608_pt1 | contig 16692 bp, 7 predicted proteins | sample InSIn2gowninarea_FD_83865 | JGI IMG/M metagenome (GOLD analysis project Ga0115851, IMG submission 83865)
TATTTTCAAATTCAACCCTTTTAGTATCTCAAAGGCCATAGATTATTTCATCCTAATGTGTTTTGGGAATGGACCAATGGCCAATTTCATTATGCATACAATGTGAAAATATGGTCATCATGGTCCTTGGAATGCTCTGGTACTCCATCAGGATTTGCCTCTATATATAGTGGTGCTTGGATTTGATCTTGATCTTTTCTCTCCCTCTGTAAAATTTTCAGAGGTTGTCTTCTATATTGAGGATTAAAATTTGTATTTGGTTGTACTTGTCTCTAAGAATTCTTACTCTCTAATTCCAATTTAATTAATTTATTAGACAAATTTCTAATTACATTATTCATATCCTTTAATATTTGATCTTGAGAGGATTCTACTTTAGCCTTTCCCCTATCTTGGATAGGTTGTGCATTTGGTGTTTTACCTGTAGCCACCAAATTTGCTTCTATCTCTAATGCACCTATTTGCATCTGATCAAGGTTTGGGGATCTCCTATACCTCAATGTGAATATGAAATTTGACTGAAAAGCCCCTGCAAAATTTATTTTTTCACCAGCAGGAGCGGGCTTAATCTCCACTGGAAGACTATTCTATGATTTATTAAATCTTCTAACAAATTCAACTATAGTTTCATCAGATTTCTTCTTTATAGCATTAAACTCTGTGAGTGAATACTCATGGTCTCTTTTTCCCCATCTCTGGGTGAACAAGCGCTCCATCTCATCCCATGTTGGAATAGAGTTATTAAGAAGCCATTTAAACCATTTTCTTGCTTCTCTATCCAAGGATTGGACAAAAATTCTTAGAACAACATCTAGGTGTTCAACATTTAGGTTTTCTGCGAAATTACAAAATATTGATATATGATTCTCTGTTGTTTGTTCATCCTCCCATGTGAAACGAGGAATAATCTTCAAGTATTCTTGTGGCATTTGATTCAACTATTGTGGCAATTGAATAGGTGCATACATATTCATCAAAACTGCAAGTGTTGCCATATTTTCCCTTGAATTTACTAAACCTTGATAAATAGCAAACGTGGAACCTGACTGAGCAGTAAATGGAGTGTGCAAAGGTGGTAATGTAGTTATAGGTTCAGGATGAATAACTATAGTAGATACTGAAAAAGAAACATACTCTAAAGATTGTTCCTCACAGATGGGTTCTTGGAATGAATTGGATGTATAAGGTGACTCTTGGTCAATAAAACATGAATGTGAATGATGTGATGAACTGTTTCTTAGTGCAGAAAGTGTAGGAATTGGTGTAAGTGGAGTTTTAGGCCTTCCAACCCTCTTGGAAACTATCCTCTCTGGATTTGAAAGGGCTTGAGCTTTCTGCTGTGAGGTATCTGACCTTGTATGGGGTCTCCTTGGAGCCAGAGTTATTGCTTTTGTTCAAAACATCCAAATATTCTCCCCTCACCGAACAACCAGAGGAAAATATAAAAAACCCAGGGAAAAGTGTTCTTGTCGTCTCCGTCCAGCAACGATGCCAATTAATGTTGTACCTTAAGAAACCAATTTCCTGGCTGTGGAGAAATTGTTCTTAAGATATTAATGTTTACAATTACTTTCACTTGTTTGTCACTTAATTGTATGTTGTATTTTCAAATGAAGGACTGGAAAGACTTGGTTTTAAACCCTTAATTCTTAGGTGACATGAAAATCTTAGAATGCCATTTGATTGTTGAATATAAATGATGAATGAAGAAAGCTTGAAGAAGTCATAGACAATATGTTGTTTTACACATAATCTACTACCTCTGACACTTGGAGGAGTTAAAGATAATATGTTTTCTTAAAAAAAAACTACTATCTGTAACTTAAAAGAATTGCAAAGGTGGAAAATTCAAGTATAAGAGTGCTCTTTTAAAGGAATTTAACTTCATTTACGTAAGAAAATAAAGACATGCAGCTTCATTACCATAATTAAAGGAATAAAACATTTGATGACACATAACAAAGAAGTCACAAAATAATACCCAACATTGTATGGAAAAATTCTGATTCTTTCATTAATCAACAGTTGTATTAGGAATACAGTGGTCTAGTCTCTAGGTTCTCCAAAATTCTAACCCAAATTTTTTATAATCTTGCCTCTTTATACATCATAGGATAATCAATAAGCACCTAAAACTGTCAAACTACCTAACTATCCTAAAACTGCTTTGAAGTAAAGATCATTACAAAATATTACGTTTTAGGGTAAAAGACATCTCATTCTCAAGAAAATAAAATAACAGGAAGTAACGGAAATTAGAAGGTGATGGATGATCGTTGTTTGAATATGTAGCTTGATCTTATGGTTCTGCTGAAATATCTTTGTGTTGATATATCATCCAGTAATGGAGTAGTGGATGAAGTGGCGGGGTATGGTGAGTGACGTGGGAAATTAACAGATGAAAGTGGTGGAACATGTGGAATGAGCGACGTGGGGTGGAAAGCTTTGGGAGCTTACTACGGGGGTAAAGAATGTACAAGAGCTTCAATGAAGTTGAACGCCCGCAATAATTTCTGGTCACACATTTCGATCAACCATGCTAACGTCACAGTCAACTGCGAGGGTTGACATTTAATTAATCTTCATGCTCATTGCTCCCCCGCAACGCACCTCAATGTCCTTATCAAGCTATTGCTTGATCGTGCCTCTTGAACCTACATGACCTTTAAACGATGGTTGGGCCCACGGAACTTAAACTGTCACGCCTGCCTTTTCAATGCACCTTTGACTCCCATATGAACTTGATATGAAATAAAACTGCCAGTTAATGATTTATCATATCCAATTTCAAGGACAAAACCCAATTACTTTCCGACTCGATATTCATCAGCATCATATGGACCCGATAGGAAATAAAAACTGGTGATTAGTGATTTATCAGGTCCAACTTTAACGATAGAACCAGATTAGTTTCCGACACGATATCCAACCTGATATCCATTAGATCCCATCCCTCTCGATGGACGACTGAGATTGTCCCAGACGTGAGCGAATTAAACTGTATTTGATACACCATTGCATCCGATCTCTGAAACAAACCCCATTCTAGTTAACTATATGATTGTTGTTTGATCTGTGGCCTATTGATTGAATGGCCCAGATTTTTTTGTGGGTTTATCACTTTCAAAAGCCATTAATATTTGGTTTTCCTTTCATATTTTTTATTTTTCTTTCATTTTGTGATAAAACTGAAAATAAAACCTAAATAACAATGGATGCTACAACACGATGAAATACAAAAATAAAAGGTGTGGTCAAAAATATCCATTTTCCTCTAGCTTTTATTACATAATAAACCTCTGGCATGGGAGAATATCTAGAAAAGGAATTATGAGGGCCCCTTGCGAACTCACATATGTTTTTTGCACCAAAAAAATTTGGAGTTTTATTCAACAATTGTACCTTCTCTGTGGGACAATAATTGAATAAATTATTTGATTATTTTATAATAACACATAGAAATCCTTTGAATATCTAAAACACTAAGGTCGGGTGGAAATCACAATAATGCCCCAATCTAATTATTTATTGCATTTGCATCCTCTCATTCGGTTTCATTCTTTGGGGGATGTGGAAATAATTTAATTGGATAATTCTTAAAGGGAGGTCTATCCCTTTGGACTCCACATGGTATTCCATAGCCAAATCAATGAATCGATCTTATCCCTATCTTAGTCTCCTACGGAATGATAATATATAGGAAATGAAGTGAGGATATTGTATGGATGGTTTCCCTCCCCTTTTGTGGGGTTAAAACCATCCCCTTATTCCACCCTTCAAGCCTCTAGTGTTATCAATTAGCTGCCCCCTCACCCTCTTTTTGTAAGTTCAACCTTAATGGTGCATTCAAAGGTAATCAAGGGCGTATGCGATACTCAGGAATAATCCATGACCATGTTAGTTTTCTCCTCTTCATATACTCAGGAATGATTGACATTTGTAGTATCAATGTTGTAGAACTAATGGGTCTTCGTATGGGTATGGAATATGCTCATGTGAAAGGCTTCACTTAAATGCTAGTGGAAGGTGACTCCTAAGTTATTATAAATATGGTTTAGAAGCTCCAGAATGGTACCTATATTAAAATTGTTTCTTCAAGCTAGATATTAAAATCCCTCATGGAACAAGTTTCATCCCTTATCTCTTGTATTGTTGATCTAATTCTCGTACATTCTTAAAGATCTGGGAACAAGATTATAAACTGGCTAGTAAATGAAGGCTTCTTATAACCCTCTTCATAACCACCATTGACTTGGAAAATCCTAACGGATTGGTCTCTGAAGGTTACTTGTTGGTAGTTATCTCAAACAGACTTCTTAGACTTGGATGGGGTGACTATTGAGGTGGGAGGGGTGGGGAGTGAGATGTTGCTGCCCCACCTAGCAAATGATCTAGGGGACATGGAAACCCACCCTTGGTGATGCTAAATACAACATAAAATGAGTTTTGAAAGGTAATTAAATGATATTGGAAGGAGATGATGACAGACAGTGGGTGGGGGGATCAAGCGGTTCATTCATGTGATGGGAAATGTGGTTATTAGCCTACTCAGGTTGTTAAACTCATGGTTATGCAATGTAAGCTCCCAAACCATAAGTAGAGAGAGAAGGAAGTGGAGGAAAAGCCAGTATTGTTGGTTACAAGGGAAAATGGGCAAGGTGTAGGTATTAGTCAGAAAGGGTGTTTTAGTGGAGAGCTAAAAATTCCCTAGCTAGAATTCCATAAGGTAGTGATTGGTGTTATCATCCATGCTCTGTGGCTTTAGCTACTACATGGTATTAATTTGTTCTTTATTTAAATTATATTATTTTAGTTATTTTTTAATCTATATAGCATGATCATTTTGGTATCTAGGCAAGGTTAGTCATGATTTATTTTTCCCTTTATGCATTCCTCTCCATGTTATTCCTAGCATGGCTTTCCTTTTCTCTCTTCTAGCAAGTCATTGAGGGGTGACTTCATCCCTTTACCTTGTTTTCTCTGTGAGCTTTACACTCTTTCCTTTCTCCCCCTTTTTGGAATGTTATTTCCTTTTAAATATGTAGGCCATCCATTTCTAAGGTGATTGTTATCTCGGTGGTTTATTGGCAAATTTTCCAGCTTGTGTTAGGCAGGGAATTTTTGGTTGGTGGGTTCTTTTATTTCTTTTCCATCTCCTAGGTTTCTTATGACCCAAAATTCTTTATTGCTTATCCTAGGGTTCTTTGGAGTCTCTATTTTTTTGTAGCAGTTTTTGGAGCATCACCTCTACTCCTCTAGGAACCTCAACTAAGCTTGGTCACCTTTTGAATTCTTTCTTCTAGTGGGTCTACTCCCCACTCCATGCTAATGGGCCCACATTAAAAGAGTGGCCACTTACTACCAAGAAAAAGCCTAGAGAGATCACCCCCGCATGCACCATAAGCTAGAAGAATCTTCCACATGATATTGAGAGCTTACAATAGCTAATGTTTAGAAAGAACTCACTCAATCTAAGGGGCAAGTATCGTCTCGTAGGATTACTCTATCGAACATGGAGGTTTTGATGAAATAGGATGATTATATACTAAATACAAGGTACACAAGGAGATTATTCAACGGATACATGCAAATTATGGACCTTTATTGGTAGATGAAGTTTCTACTATGACAAAGTATCTTGGATCGACATGAGAATCAAATGGATATTCTGCATTCTCTTGAACACATGCACAAGCACCTAAGGGATAAGGATTGTATAATGGAGATGATTGAACAAGACCTCAGAATTCCTCCAGCAGCAAGATGTAGTTTAGAGGACCTAAAACCACCCATCTATGTTGCAGTATCAGATACAGATCCTTCAACTTAGATAGAAAATTAGGTATCCCTCCCTCTCCTCTTTAATGCGAGTGTATTTTTTGATATGGTTACGACTCCCAAATGAGATGTTGTCCTTACTACCTACATCTCACTATGTCAATTTCAGTTTTTGATGCTAATACAATCCTCTCTACAAAATGAAAAAGAAAAAATACCATTAAAAAAGCTAAAAAAAGCAAAAAATAAAACATTTTTAATTAAAAAACTTTTAGAAACAATTTTTTTCCTTTTTTATATTGCATATGTATAAGAAAATGAAAAAAAAAATTACAAGAAAATTAAATATATTAAAATTAAAAAAATAAAATAAAAATAAAAATTGAAAAAACAATAACAAATAAAATATTGAAATTAATAAAATTTTATATATGTAGAATTTATGTTCAATTTCCTAGTTTTGAGGAAGGAATGGCATCCTCCCCATTCAAGTTTGATTTGGGCTAGTAATATGGTGAATGTTAATATTATTGCAAATGTAGGTATGCTTCTCATATAAAATATACATTGTTGTATTTGTTCGAAAAATAAAACAAAATAAAAAGCAGAGCAAGGTTTGCAAACTTTGGGATCAATATTGAGCATCATCCATGATCCCCACTTTGCCTTTTTTTCTCCATTAGTTCATGTTGTTTAATTTTTCTTTACAAAACTGGTTTTTATTTGGTTTTCTATTTTAGTTCTTGATCCATGTTTTTATTGGTATACGTTATTTTTATTTATTTAATTTTTATTTTTATTTTTATATTTATTAGTTTATATTTATTTAATATATATAGTTTGTATATCATAATATTGTTAAAATGTTTCTATTTATTTATTCATTTATTTTTAAATAATAGTTATTAAAAATGTTTTAATTGTTTTTCATTTTTTCCTAAATTTTAATTCTAATTAATTTATTATTTTTTACATTTTAAAAATAAATTTTGGAGTTATGTATATCGATGTTAACTAAGGGTATCCCCTATCCCCTACCCTTTTTGGCATCTACATTGATAAGCTAGAAGAATGTTTGGAAGTTGTGGGATGTGATGGCCCCAAGCTCGCTAGTATGGTCATTACTTTTCTTGTTTATGCTAACCATATAGTTCTTCTAGCCAGAAGCCATGAGGATCTCGACAGGAAACTTAAAATTCTGTAGGATTAATGCACCAAGATGTGGCTGGCTGTTAATATCGACAAGACTAAGGTCATAATAATTAAATCCAAGAAAAGCAACCATGATAATATCATCTATGATAACAATCACTTGGATATTGTTTCTTCATACAAATATTTATGTATTGACATCCACCATCAACCCAACTAAAATTATACCATTGAGAAAAGGATTAATCGACACTAAAAATCTTACTATGAGTTTGAAAACAATTGTAAGTTGGCTAAACTTTAGGTGTGGGGTAAGCAAAGGTGCCTCTTTGAGACCCTCATCACCCCTATTATTCTATATGGCTAAGGTTTGGGTTTTTCATATATCTCGAGAATCATAGTGGACAATTGAGTTGATCCATAAGCAATTTATAAGCTACAACCTCAGGATTAGAGGTAATATTCCCTATCTTATCCTCTTGATTGAAGCTAGTCTTTCCCCCATTAAAAGCATGACTATGTTTAGGTATCTGAAGTATAAGAAGAAACTTTACAATATGGATTCCAACAGGTTCCCCAAATTTTCTTCTAACTTTGGCTAGAACCCCCACCTCTAGCTCAAGTGTGGATGGAACAAGGATGCCTAGTCTTGGCTCAACCATTGGGGGATTAAGGAGGAGATCACTTGGAGAATAAGGATAGTATTAAAAATACTATTACTTCCAGACTCAACGATAAAATGTGGGATGGTAAGGATCTAGAGGGGAAAATGATGCTAAGGTAGTATAAGGAGGTGATCAACCCCACTCTTTCTAACCAGAATTATCTTTCTATTTTGATCAATGCTAAGAAAAAATGAACATTGAAAAGATAAGAACAAATTCTCATGATCTCCATAATGAAATTGGCCATTGGTCCATTCCCAAAACACATTAGGATGAAATAATCTATGGCCTTTGAGATACTAAAAGGGTTGAATTTGAAAATAAATTTCTATTATATTTGCTGACTCTTACGCACATTGATTCTCTTTTCCATAACATTTGCCACAGTGCCAACCTTTTCAACCTATTAAGTTAGAAAAACTATAGTGACATGGGAACATTATTTTCCTTCTTTTTGATCATAGAAATAAAATATTAAGAGTCTCAATTAATATATTTCTCAAGGTCATATAGACCACATTGGTCTTAGTGGATGTTAATCATCCTCATCCTCATCATCATATACTATTTGAAAATGTATTTTTCATATATATATATATATATATATATATATATATATATATATATATATATATATATATATATATATATATATATATATATATATTTTATTTATATTTTTTATTTTTTTTTTTTTTTTTTTTGATGGAAACTTACTTCTTTCTTTTCTTTTTTCCCTTTAATGATTTCCCGCCAACCCCACACACAAACATATTTTTCTCAATCTATTTTTGTTAATTTTAATTATTTAATAACATCAATTAATGAAGAAAAAAATGTAATATCACTTTTAGATTTAGAGTCAATTTATGACTCTTTTCTTTCGAGAGTATCACTTCTCAAGGCCATATTGTCAATTGATTTGTAATTTTGAACCAAAAAAAACAAATTATACAAACTTGAAAAACATTTAAGAAAACAGCATTTTAAAAAAATAATAAAAGGAGGATGCAAACAAACTTGAAAAAATCTTAAAAAAACAACATTTGATAAAAAAAAATTAGAAAATTTAGAAAAACACTTTGGAAACCAACATTTAAATAAATAAATAAATAAAGTAGACAAACTTGGAAAATGGTTCAAAATTCAACATTTGAAAACAATGTCTATACATCATAGACTATAATATTCAAAATATCAAAGAATACCCCCCAAAAAATAATGGTGATCTTGCATCTCCATGTTTTAAAATCAACATGAAAATCATGTTTTTCTAGTGTGACCTTTAAAAAAAATGAGAACTTGGTCAAGTTTTCATTAAGTTGGTAACTTTGTTAAGGAATGACATGAACACATAACATCATTTATGTGTGCTAACTTGTAAGGTTCCAAACTAAACCAACCCATATAAATAAGTACTTATCCTTCATGCTATTCAAGGATGTAAAGTAGTTTAGGCCATATATCGTTAGGAATCATACTAAAGTCATGGTCCCCCACCTTTTGGTTAGATCTATCATAACACAACAAGAATCATATGAATGGAGAGGGAAATAGATGTTAATGATATATGAATATGATTTTGAGTTTAGATCATCGAAGATAGTGATGGAGAAAGATTTTTGTGAATTAATGTTTGAACCAAAAGATGAGAACTCACCAGATGAACTTGGTTGGAAAAATGAGATGGGCACATTTTCCAAAAAAGTATCATTTTCATCCTGAGGAGAACGCTCATGGTATAATGATATGAAATAGCTCCTTGATCATGGATCCTACCCAGAATGCCTTAATTCGTGATAGAAGATATCCTTATATATAATATTTTCTTAGTACCACTTGATTAATGGAATCTTGTTTAGGAGGAATGCCCATGATTTTTTACGAAAATATCTAGAGAGAAATGATGTACATATAGTTTTGAAAGATAAGCATGATGGTCGTACAGGAGGAAATATTTTTAAGGTCGAAACAATAAATAAGATATTGAGAGTTGGCTACTACTGGCCTACATTGCTTAAGGATGATGATTAATATAGAAGGTAATGAAAAACATGCTAATAGGGAGCTAGGAAAGAGAAGAAGAAATTTGTACCTTTGCATCTAGTACAAGTCAATAAACCATTCTAGTAATGGAATGATAGACATAATAGGATAAATAAATCCTCACTCTTTTAAGAAACATAAATACATCCTGACTATCAGATATTACTTCACCCATTGTGTTGCTACCATTAAGTTTTACATATAATAGTGAAATGATAGTTCATTAGTCCCAAGAGCAACACATTATCTCTAGATTCAGGATGCCTTCAATAATGTTTCTTATTTTTCATATTCTTACTTTTCTAAATTCACATTAGAAAAATGAATTATCTTCAAATGATATTACATTTACTACCCTTAAGTGAATGGGGTAGTAGATTCATATAAGTGGGACTTAATCTAAAATTTGAAAAGGATTATGAATAACTACCAAAGGAAGTAGAATAACTCCATTTTCTATGCACTATGGGATAATAGGGAAACTTCTTAGAAAGACATAGGTTTTACTCCTATTTACCTATTCTACAACTAATAATATATCCTCCCTTCCAAGTTGTTTCTACTCTCCCTCCAATTACCATAGTTTATTTAGGACATTGCTTCATCACCCATGCAAAATTAACAAGTTTGTCAAATTTGAAGAAGAGAGGGATAAGGAAAGAGGTATATTTTATACTCACCAATAGGTTTTGGAGTTATTATTTAAAAATTAAAAGGTTGGTTCTAAGGAATTTAATGTAGTAGAGCTAGTCTTAAATTGATATAAAGTTAGAGAATAAAAGGGGAAGCACTCAAAAATTCAAAACATGTAGCTAGGTCCATTTTATATCACTAAAAGGCTATTGGACATAACATAGATTTTTCATAACCTTGAAAGAGGTCCTAATTAAGGGATAATTTTTAGAGGAGATTGTTTGAAGGAATTTTTTGAAGAATTGCATTCCTTAGGTGGAAAATTTCCATATTGTACTATAGTTTCATATTTTCCTTTTCTTAATTCATTTCATTGTTTCATTTTCATTGTTTTCATTTTTATATTTCAACTTCTACCTTTTCTCTTTTCATGTTACTCCTTCATGTTTTCATTTTCATTTTGTTTATTTTTTCTCTTTTACAATTGGGTTGGTTTATTTCCTTTCACTTTAGTTTTAATTGAATAATTTTCCACTTTTGGAAATGTATGAACACATTAACAGAATAGTCATTTACTAGAAACATAAGGCTATGTGTTGAGTCTTTTAGGTCAAAAAGATATGGATACAATTATGGGAGAGTAATGTAGCCTTCACATTTTTAAATGCATATCTTCAATATCTCGCAAGGACATGCTTTTTACAAACTAGTCATCTCTCCAAATTTAAAGGGTGTAACTGTGAGCCCTATTCACCTGAGCCTATTGTCACTCAAAAAATGTCATCCATGGAATTAGTAAATTTTACCACACCCCTACTTGTCAAATTGAAAGGGTGATAACTATTATTCCTCCTTAAGACTCCATAAATTAAAGGGGAAAATTGGAAAAGGGAATGAGGAAAAATATGTGAATGCTTCAACCACAAGGAAATATATATATATATATATATATATATATATATATATATATATATATATATATATATATGTTAAATTTATTTATTCTCACATATAGAAAATGAAATTTCAGGATGTTGAGGTGCCTCCTTTGGGTCTATGGATGCTAGAAAGTAGTCGAGCAACATCTAGACATTGAAAAGATAATAGGAAATGGCTCAGGCTTAGGTAGGTGGATTTTAAAAATGTAAGAGAACTAGTTAGAATAGATCATGCATAATAATATTGATACATAAAATACCAAGTATATTCCACTAGAATATTTCATCATAATAGATTTGATATATTATTTTCAAGCTTTTGTGGTCGTTATATTTTGAACAGATTGGCTGGAAATAGATCCATAGTAATATTTTTTAGTCGACATTTCAAATCTAAAACTTGACCCATCATCATGACTGATTGTTGAAGAGAAGGAGGAAAGGGGAAAGGAGGAGGTTGTAAATATATTCCTTCTACTTCATTTCCTTATACTTATATGTATTCCCCTATCCTCCTCTCAACCATTCAATTTTGATGATGGGTCTTGTTATGGAGATGAAACATTGACTAAAAGTTATTAATGTGGATCAAGTTCCAAACTTAAACTCTTCAAAAGATTTGATATAATTACTTAAATCTACACAATATACATTCCAATGTGGTTGATGAAAGTGGTTGTGAACCAGTAGTCCAAGATTCTCTAACAAAAGCCATGTTCTTACCATCTTGAGTAGATGCAACCTGTGTCACTTGTGAAACTCATTGGAAAATAAATTGAATGATGGTCCAATATTTGCAATCCATTCAACCTTTACTTCGCCTACTATGACTTATGCATGAAGTATCTTGTGTGAGCACCTTTACAGAGAAATTCCCTCTACGTGTAGTATGTTGAGTGAGCAGCTTTACCAAGAAATTCTCTCTACAATCACACACTATGCCACACAGGTTTCATGCATCTTCAACTTGGCAACACACCATAGGGGGACACACCACTCATTATGCGGGTCACTACCTCCTTCAGACAACTCAAAATTCAACAAATATTAGTGCTCAAGTGTTTCAACAATGCACAATTTGAAAGCACCAAACAATCACAGGTATTTCACAAGCCCAACACCAACTCTTGGGCTTTGATAGCAAAAAAAAAAGAATGAAAGACAAATTGATGGGAAGATGAGAGATGCGGGCCTGAGATAAGGAAATGCTCAAAATAGAGATTGCCTATATTCACACTCAGATTCATCCAACCATAAATCAATTACATATATAAAATTACAAAGTAGTTTATTATCATAAATAAGAAATAAAATCGACATAACCTCAACAATACATAAAACAATTGTATAAATTAGTATTCTTTATAATACATTAAATCTAGACTTACTCTATATTTACTATCAACAACATCATCATCATTAAAAAGAAATATATTTTGAAATAATTAATATTAACTACATCTCTTATTTGATTTTATCATCTTCATACTTATTCAAAACATAATAAAGTGATTAATATGCATCTTCTTCATCGTCACTATACTACCTACTCTAAATCACAATATACTACCTACATTGAACTAAAAAATGATTAGCCTTAATTAGATCTTGCCTAACCTGAATGTTGAGATTAGCTACACCATTATCATCATTACTATATCATTGATATATTAATATTAAGGTGCCACATTATCATGTTGATTATACTCTAGCAACTTTTTCATCATGGACATGGCTATTTCCAACTATCAAAGTGATAGTATTGAGTAAACGTTTCAGAACTTTAACATTATCAACTCATTTTTTTTTCTTATCTAAGGGAACTAGTAATTGGGTGAGTCTTATATTTATGTAACATAGGTCAATTCTGACCACTACCACTCCAATCTTTATGTATATCTTAGCCTCGCTAAGCACGATGCTATGAATTAACATCTATAGGATTTGAACATAAATCCCTATACTCATATTTACTTTCATTTTTTACAAACTTGTCAAATAAGCTCCCAAGGTCACTTATAACATTAATATTAATATTAAAAATCCTTTAAATAATCATTACCACCATTACCACAATAGTTTTGAAATTAATAACTAAATTACCATATTATCATAAATTTTGAGATAATCTTCTTCTTCAGAGTGATTTTTCTGGAATAATTGATAATTGTTATAAACAAATATCTTTAGCGTAGTTGTGATCATCATCGTCAGCACTTAGGTGAAAATCAATGTTTCCAAAGTTAATACTAACTGTATCGTTTTTCTTATTATAAACAATTTTCCTAATTCAACGTACCAATCTTTTTTTGGTTTAGAATGTCTTTTTAAATACATATGCTAAAAGTGCTCTAAAGAAATGTGAAGCAATCAACTCAAACTTCTCATTCCAAGCCATCCCTCTAATATTTTAAAAACAAATTTGATCAAAAGTTTGGCCAATAAGACTTCAAAACTTCGTGAAACATGCAACTTTTACAAAGTCAATGTTTATGCTGAATAATCAACTATTTTTATTTCGCCCAAGCCATCCCTCTAAGATTTATTTTGGATTAAAACTTTGGCCCAGAAGATTTCAACACTGCGTGAATAACTGTGTAAACATGCAACTTCATAAACAATGAGATTTTTTGGAAGCTTTTTCAGTGGGATTTTCTGGTCAAAATTTGGCAGAAATTTATTAGAATCGTAAGTTTGATAGTTAGTTTCTGCACAATCAAGGCGTCCCAGGGGTTTTCAGGGTGCTGAATCCAAATAGGTAGTTAAAAAACCATTTTAACTGCAACAAATTAAGATTTAACCTCAATTTCTTCCACCAAATTCCATCACCGAAATCTCCAAAAAATCACATTATAGACAACTCCTTTCACAAAGTGAATGTTAATCAATTATTTTTATTTCATAATTTAACAATAAAGTCCGACGCCACCGCCATTGGAGTAGGAGACGGAGAACCAAGCGGATAACAAGAAACTCAGAGCTAAAGTTGAAGGTGATCTTGTTTGTCAGATTTACTTGATTATCAGATTTGACAATAAAAATGGCTAAGACCTTAACAAAAAATATATATTTAATACATGAAATCCAGATAAATTCCAACTCCCTCAAAATTTTCTGTTATTTAAAAATGATAAACTAGGTTTTAGAAATTTATATCACACGCAGTTTCACATGCACCCATGCTCCCCTGTGTGTGCTTGAAATGTTGAAAGGATACCGTCCTTTTAATGGCCGTAGAGTCATGGCTTTTTAAGCTGTATTTTAAACTTGGTGAATCAGCAATGGACATAAATTTAAGTGTTTTTATATAAATATATTTTTATAAAATTTCAAATATTTAATATCTTATTATTTTATGTATATATTTTATTTAATGAAATTATAATATAGTATTTTTATATGTGAATTTCACTGGAATAGATGCTTCTACTGTAAAGTTTATTTATTTCTTATATGTGAAATAATTAATTTTTAAGGTCTTAGTGAGGGGAAAAACATTCTTAATATATAAGATGATAAGGCTCTTTTAAATGGATAACACTATAATTATCATATTTAAATCAGGTTAGGATATGAATGTTAAGAAAAACTAAATCTATTTTTTTACTAAATATATTATTTTCTTTAATAAAAAGATTGCAATTTAAATATAGATAAATATAAATAATTTTAGAAAATCAAAATTAAAATTATGACCATTTTTCATATTTAATACTTTTTATTTTTATTTTTTGACATTATATAATCTCACTATCCTTACTGCTAGTTTAACAATAAAATTATGATAAATTCTCCTACTATTAAAAACATAATAAATAATATTTATTTGAATTCTATACTACTCTAGCCTGATCTCAGGGTGGCTTCCTTTGTGGCCAACGAGATTTTAAATTACAACTTAAAAAGCCATAAAGTACGGCCATCAAAAGGAATGTATGCTTTCCGCATTTCAAGCATAGACAGGAGGGCAAGGGTGCATGTGAAATAAATTCCAAAAACATAGTCTATCATTTTCAAATAACTAAAATAAATTAGGGTAGTTTGGAATCTATATAGATTTCCTTTATCGAGTATACTTTTTAGGTTTTGGTTTTTGCAATTTGATAGTCAAATCCGACAATCGAGTAAATTTGACAAACAAGATGAGGTTAGCGTTGAGTTTGTTGCTATACGGTTCTCCCACACGGCTGGCGGTGGCGGTGGCGGCGGACTCGATTGTTAAATTTTGAAATAAATTAATTGCTTATTCTGCGTAAGCATTGACTTTGTAAAGATGCATATTCATACAGTTATTCAAGGAGTTTGGAGGTCTTCTTCGACAAATTATATTTTGTGAAATAATTGTATCATTAAATTAAAATGATAATGAAAAATAATTATTTACCATTTGCATTAACTTGTGGCAAATTATATATGATAATAAAAAAATGACAACTGGTATTAACTTGAATAGCGCTGATGGAGGAAAAATTTGTTATTTATTCTTACTATTAATTTTCATAAAATTCTAACGATGATGGTCACAACAACGGTAAGGATAACAATTATCAGCTGATTCTAAAATTACTCTTCATCATGAAGAAGATGATAATATGAAAATTCATTATGATGTGTTATCTTAATTATCCATATTAAAAATATAGTGATAGCGATCATCCCAGGAATATTATGAGAAATTCATTTAGTATTTAATCATTTTATAGCTTTTAATAGATATGTATGACAATGAAAAATATGTTAGAGAGAGGTACAGTATAAATTATTTACTTATAATAATATTATTATTTATGCGGCGTTTATTTAATAATTTATGTAAATATAAAGTAGTTTTAAGTTTTAATTTTAGAGATGTTAATTTATAGATTTATGTTGAACTAGCTGAGACTTACTTAAAACTTATAGTAGTAATGTTAGGAATAGAGACATTAGTGAATAAGACACCAGCCAAATTACTATTACCTTGGGTATTAAAATATAAATTAAAATTAAAATTAAAAAATATGAATATTATAAAAAAGTTATTCAATATTGGTCACCTTAATATTTAAAATAAATATATTAATGATGAAAAAAATACCAAAAATATATTAATACTAATCACTTTCATAATAATGATGTGACACCTTAATATTAATGATACAATTGATATGATGATCATAATGGTGCATGGAATCTCAATATTATGTTATTGGACAAGGAATTAAGCTTAAACAAGCAGGTTAATCAACTTGCTGGTTTAAAGTAGGTAGTATATTGATGAAGAAGGAGATAAATATTAATAGCATAGTTTAAGAGAGGAAATGATGGTTTTTTAAACATTTTTTTCCGTTAATTTTGTTCAAAATCTATTACAGATTTTTAAAAACTATAATTTGAAGTTTTTTTTTTTTTTTTTTTTTTTTTTTATTTTAGACCTTCAAGGGTTTTTTATGGAATTGAATTCATTTTTTTATTATAAAATTTAATTTTTAACAAAAAAA
>Ga0115851_100609_pt1 | contig 16680 bp, 13 predicted proteins | sample InSIn2gowninarea_FD_83865 | JGI IMG/M metagenome (GOLD analysis project Ga0115851, IMG submission 83865)
TGGGGAACTCAAGGAGGAAGTCTACATGGAGCAGCCAGAAGGTTTTGATCTAACAGTAGGGAAGGACTTAGTTTGTAAGTTGAAAAAGGAAGGGAATGTGTCCTTTGGAAGCGGATCAGGCAAAATTGCAGGAAAAGGAACAGTTACTCTGATCAATGGAAAAGGAAAAGCTCAAGATGATCTGCTAGTTGACAGGCTCAAACACAACCTCTTGAGTGTTAGCCAAATCTGTGATCAAGGACATAAGGTTGTTTTCAACACCAAAGACTGTTAAATAAGGAACTATGCCTCAGGGAAAATTGTGGCAAAAGGGGTGAGAACACAAGACAACATTTACATTCTGAACAAGATTTAAGAAAATAAATGCTACCTAAGTTAGACAGATGAGAGTTGGTTGTGGCACAAGTGACTTGGACATACAAGCTTCGAAAATCTGATCAATATCAGCAAGATCAAAGTTGTACGAGACATCCCAAGGCTGCTCAAACCAAATCAAGCAGTATGTGGACCATGTCAACATGGAAAGCAGACCAGAATCAACCACAAGACAAAGGAGCTCCATACATCAAAGCCCTTGCAGATCATCCATGCTGATGTGTGTGGGCCAACTAGAAATCAAGCACTCCAAGGAGAAAGGTACTTTGTGTTATTTGTTGATGACTATACTAGAATGATGTGGATATATTTCATAAAGTATAAATCTAAAACTTTTGAGTGTTTTAAGAATCTAAAAGCCCTTGTAGAAAATGAAAAATATTCAAAAATTAAGTGCCTCAGAACAGACAGAGGAGGAGAATTCACATCAAACGAGTGTAGTGAGTTCTGTAATCTTCATGGAATTAAAAGGGAATTCTCACCTGCTAGAACACCTCATTAAAATGGGGTAGTTGAAAGAAGAAATCGAACAGTCCAAGAAATGCTAAGAACAATGTTATTAGCAGCAGACTTACAGCCTAGATTCTGGAGAGAAGTAGTAGGGACAGCTGTCTATACATTAAATCAAACTCAATTAAGACCAAATTGTGGAAAATCTACTTATGACATATGGAAAGGAAGACATAATTTGGTGAAGACTTCAAGATCTTTGGAAGCAAGTGCTTCATAAAAATAAATGATGGATCACCCAGAAAGTTTGATTCTGGGGTTGATGAAGGGATATTTCTTGGATACTCTACACAGAGCAAGGCTTACAAGTGCTACAATTATCGACTGAAGAAAATAGTGGAAAGCATTGATGTAAAGGTTGATGAAGATCTTCCAGAAAGGGAAATTGAGGAACATGAAGATGACTCTCTCATTGAAGAAGAAGAAGTAATAGATGATGAAGAAGAAGAATAAGAGGGAAGAGAACCACCTAATACCCCTTCAAAGATGAAGTATGTCCAAAGACATCATCCAGAAGAGAAGATCATTAGTGATAGAGTTGAAGGTGTGTAGACTCGAAGAAGGATATCAATCACACCCAAGAGAAAAGTCATTGCCCTCCTATCTATGATAGAACCAGAAACATTTGCAGAAGCAAGTAAGGATCCTCATTGGGTAAAAGATATGGATGAAGAAATGTCCCAAATTGAGAAGAACAAGACATGGGAGCTAGTACCTCCTCCAAAGGAAGAAAACATAATAGGAACCAAATGGGTGTTCAAAAATAAAATGAATGAGGAAAGACAGGTTATCAGAAACATGGCAAGACTTGTCTGCAAAGGCTATTCACAAATTGAAGGAATTGAATTTGAAGAGACATTTTCACCAGTGGCCCGTATGGAAGCTATCAAGATGTTCTTGTCATTTTCTTGCTCAAAATGATTCAAAATCTATCAAATGGACGTGAAATCAACATTTCTAAATGGGGAACTCAAGGAGGAAGTCTACATGGAGCAGCCAGAAGGTTTTGATCTAACAGTAGGGAAGGACTTAGTTTGTAAGTTGAAAAAGACTTTATATGGGTTGAAACAAGCTCCTAGAGCTTGGTATGCAAGACTGGATCACTATCTACAAAAACAAGGCTTCAAAAAGGGAGTGGTTGGAAGCAATCTATACATAAAGATAGATCAAGGTAAGTTACTAGTTGCTCTTGTTTATGTCGATGATCTGATTTTTGCTAGTAATAATGATGAAATGAGCCATGAATTTTTTCAAAACATGTTAAAAGAGTTTGAGATGTCAATGATAGGAGAGCTATCCCACTTCCTTGGACTTCAAATATCTCAAACCAGAGCAAGATTGTGTATATCTCAAACCAAATATCTAAAAGATATGCTCAAAAAATATGGAATGGAGGACTGTGCACCCATGAGCACACTTATGACCACAAACTACAAACTGAGCAAGGATGATGACTCCCCTCTAGTAGATGCAACTCATTACAGGTCAATGATTGGAGCCCTTCTATACTTAACAGCTACACGACCAGACATAATGTAAGTAGTAGGAATGGTGGGAAGATTTCAATCTACTCCCAAACAATCCCATTTGTTAGCTGTAAAAAGAATTCTTAGATCTCTTAAGGGAAATTCTGATTTCGGTCTTTGGTACCCAAAGAACTCAACACTGACTGTAATTGCATTCATCGACGCTGATTGGGCTGGAAGTATAGATGATCGGAAAAGTACTAGTGGAAATGCATTCTTCCTAGGAGATTGTTTGGTATCCTGACTCAACAAAAAACAGTCATCCATATCATTATCCACAACCAAAGCTGAGTATATTGCTACAGCAGACTATTGTTCTCAGATACTATCGATGAAGGAAGCTCTAAAAGATCTTGACATATGTACAGATCAACTAATTAGCATTTATTGTGACAACACAAGTGCTATCAGTCTCAACAAAAATCCAATGATGTACTCAAGAACCAAACACATACCAATCAAGTATCATTTCCTCCGTGAGCAAGTAGTTGAACAAAACATCATCCTAGAATATATCAGTACAAAGGAGGAGATAGCTGATATTTTCACAAAACCTCTTCCTCGAGAAGCATTCAAACATCTGCGTCAAAAGATGGGGGTTATTTCTTTATCATCACTCAAGTTCATTCATAAAGATGTAGCAGGACAGGGGGAGTAATTTGATAGGGGGAGTTCATATGCATTCCTTTTCCATTGATGTCAAAGAGGGAGAGAACAGAAGAATATTGCCATCAATAATAAAGGGGGAGATTGTTGGACAAAGATTGTCATTGATTTCAATAGGGCAATATTTGAGGAGCAGACAGAACAGAGTCAAGAGGAGCAGACGAAGCCAAAGAGGAACAACAGAATAGAGCCATCAGACCAAATGGAGAGCATCTGTCATAGAGGTTTTGTTATCGCAGAGGTTTGTTATCATGGTGAGGTTGTGTTGCACAGTTTTTTACTCTCGCAGAAGCTATGGTGTGCAGAGGAGTGGGAGGAGAAACCATGGTAGTCGCTTTACCACAGCCCGAAGTGAAGCTTTTCAATCGCTAGACATTTGAGGATGTAGAGATGGATGACAGATAGATCACAATGGGTAGATCCGATGGCTACCAGGTGGTAAATATGTGTGGAGGTCGTGAGCCGTTAGATCTCCATGTGGCAAATCCAACGGCTATTGCACAGGAAAGTCGCGCGGAGGTTAACGGCTGGGGGATAGGCAGTTTCGCGGGCGGGCGGTATTCCTCGCACCGCCTTTGGGCCCAAGGTGGTTTTCGTATATGGCTACATGATCTAGTTAATGCACAACACATGGCTGAAGTGACGGGCGTGAAACCGTCGCGATCGCGCTTTAACGCGTGAGCACTTAACAAAGGTGGGAGGCACGATCACAATTAGATCAAGCGGTAAATGTAATCAATGGTGAGGATCTACGCGAGGTTTAATGTGCAAGCAAAAGGCCGTAGCGACGCAGGAACCGTTGGATGAGGGTGATCAATGGATGTGATTGCGAATGCGGCAGAGGCTAATATGGGCGCGATTATGTGTTTTTTTGGAATAAAACAGAAACAAAAGGAAATTGTAGCTCATTGCATTTGATTGTGAGGTAATACTTACATCTTAGAGGTAAACGTTTGTGACGGGTTTTTCTGGTTTTGTTAGACTTGTACAATTTAAAAGTCTGACTTAGTTTTGTGGAAAATGGCTTGCACTCTATTTAATATGCACATGCCTGCAACTTCTTCTACCTATTCGAATTCAATATCTGGCAGAAATAAATCTTTGTTTCCTTGTGAAAAGCAAATGTGGTCCAAGGTGGGGTTTTGGTGATTAAAGGAGGTTACTGTGATCGAGGAGGGAAGCTGAAAAGATCAAGCGAGTCAGAGGAAATGACAGTGACTGAGGAGGAAGCCTAAGAGACAGTGTAAGCGGAAATGAATGGACCAAGGCATGGGAATGTATAAAGCATTAGAAATAGAGAACTGTTGGTGTTGTGATGGTGGTGGAGAACCCGAGGGTGAGATAGTAGAAGTAGCAGAGGTAAAAGAGGCAGAAAAAGCAGCGGAGGCTGTTGAGGCAGCAGAGGTAGGAGAGCAGGAGTGAGACAATCTCAGCTGAATAGAGTGCAGCAACATACCTGTTTATACCAAGGTTGGGTTGGAGCCCAAGAGGTTGGAGCCTCAGAACTAAACAAGACTGAAGTCATTAGGGTAGATGCTCCTAAGTGCAAAACCACAACAAAACAGAGTTGGTGCTCTGGATGTTGGAGCCTCACTAAAGTCCAAGTTGGAGCTTGGCAACTATTCACAATCAGATTTATACTTATATTGTATTTATTTCTTTGCACTGTCTTGAGTTTTAATAAAAGCATTAAATTCAGCGGTTGATTTCTAGGTCCTGTGTATACATATACATATCTATATAGGTTGTTGGCAATCACTAGAACAATTAAAAATAAATAGTAAGAAATACTGATTCAGCCCCCCCTCTCAGTATTTCCAACAGGGAAGATAAAAATATTCTGAGAGAGAAAAGTGCCCTCAAAATTCTAAGGAAAAAAATTAGATTTTAATCAAGCTCAAACATTTTAAAAGAGATTTCAAGGAAAATAAAAATGGATAAAAGAAGAAAAATAATTACCTGATGAGAAATCTAAAAAATCGTCTCACGAAGATGGTGGAGATGCCTTCATTGTAGCGTTCATGATTCATTCATGTTAGAATTCATGGTTGATAGAGAAAGAAGCTTCCTTCCACATGATTTCCTATCTAGAGTAGTGTCTAGTTGTTATAATATATCTTCCCACTCTTCTTCTAAGTTGTAGCTTTTATTAGGCTATTTTACCCCCTGGTCAGTGACCCTTAGTCCTCATGGATGTTTTACTTTTTCCAAACCCGGGACCTACGTTTTCTCTAGTTTGACCCCTGGATGCATGGACAGAGGCCTATGGGAGTGCCTGGAGCCTCTTACACACTCCCAACCTTTCTTTATGGGAGTGTACAGGGCCTTTTTCACTTCTTTTTCTGCCAACGTTTGCAGATGAATTCTAGAGTGCCTTACATCATAGGAGATCAATCTGATTTGTCATCTATTCAAGCTACCTAGGAGTTATCAATTAGAAGTATCCATGACTTCTCGTCGTCATGAACATCCACATACATCCTCTTGGGACTTTTCGTTTGCCTATTTATATTAATCATTTGAGATGACCAAGCTACTTTTACAAAGACAAGGTTTTAGAGAGCCAAATTTCTAGGCTAGAGATATTGAGTATATGCTACCATATTGCTACTAAGGGAGAGAGCTTATGAGGTCTTTGCGACTTGTGTGTTTCTCTTCATGCTCATTTCCTGGATATAGTGGGGAAACTCTTCCAGATCATGAAAAGGAAGATTTGAGGCAAAGATAAGCATTGTAATATGTTTTTTGTGATTAATGGAAACACATGTTCCTTCCCTATATGAATTTGTATTCAACATGTTATATGATTGATTCTATTACTTTTTGATCTAACAATCTTCCGAGGAAGGTCACTTTTCATTTATTTTTGGTTGTGATTGTCTGTAGGGATCAAGATTAGGTGCAGACAAGGTAGATTGCTCGAGTGGAGTGCAGGAATATACATTAGACTCAAAACCCTTCCCCAACCTATGAGGAGGCTAGGTGTGCTCTTTCTTCCTTATAGTTTAGAACCAACTACTTGATGAATAATTTCTCATTTGGGATTACGGATTTCTTATCCTTCTATTGGTCTTTCTTTCTCTGTTTGGTGATGTTGGCTACATGGGGTCTGACCTAGGTTCAGTAGTGAGTTTAGCCAAGAAAATCTAGGTACTACTGGCCCTTTTAGCAACATTCCACAGCGCATGGACTGAGGTCTCACCCGAAGTAGTATGGGAGGGTGCTGGAACTAGGTTTCTGCACCTTGGGGATGTCTGATATGGGTGATAGGTATGCGATTCAACCTTCGTGCTTACTAGATTACGTGCACCAGCGGGCTCCTTGCTTCTAGTGGGACTGCCTTCACATAGATCCAGCGGTAATGCGACCAATATTAATTACCCTAGTCTTCCTTAGTTAGGTTCTATTCGTTAGTTAATTAGAAAGTTTCCATACATAAAAATACATACAAGTGCATACAAATAGATAAATAGATACTATTAATTCCAAACATCAAAATATAGATCTACAAAACATATGCACAATATGCTGAATCAACTTAGCCTTATTAATGATCCTTTTCAAGTATAGTTCAATATAGACCCAACTCCACCCTGCGCACTCAGCTGCATGGGTCCACGCACTCAGCTGTGCACTCTACTAGGCCTCTGCTCACTTAGCTGCAGAGCCTCTACCTACTACTATGACCCAATACCTTTAGATCCACTTCTACCCTCTGACCATGCCTTCGCATCTATCTATTACTTTCCAAAAAAACTCTGAACTATCTTTACACTTAAAGCCTCACCCTATTTTTACAATCCCATGGTCCACAAACCATGGGTAGGCCGACACAAATTTACATTAAATTACATTATTTTAGGGCAGACAACCCTATGACTCATCCTAGACTCTCGCACTCTGTGCCCACATTTTGCGGAGTCTTTACATTACATTGACCAAAACCTGGGCTTTAAGCCCCAAAAACATGCTATGGGGGGATCCACTACCCAACAGGTGATCTTATTTGGACACAAGATCATGGAGGAACAACTCCTTGAAAATTTAAATGCGATAACAATTTTTGGCCATAACATCATATCCATTTCCCTTTAAGAACCCTATCCCCCCTAGGTAATTCTTCAAAAAATAATTTTTAACCTTTCATACGGCCTTTACGGTTTGGCATAATGTGTATGTATGAAAATCTCACAAAATAAAATCACATATGCATTCAAAATACACTACAAAAAAATAAATGTGTGCATAATCATGTGTTTTCAGGCATAGTTTACAAGGTTGACCAAGAGACATTGGTTTATGCATGGAGTTGGCTTAGGCTTTTTTGTAAGTGAGGGTGCATTGTGGGTGAAAAACAACTTGATTGAGCCATTTTAAGCACTCGATCGAGCAATACTTGAGCCCTTAATCAAGATCCTATGTAACCTGAGGTTAGGGGATTGATCGAGCAATTTTTTGAAATTCCTTGCCAATACATCTTGGGCACCAAATTAAAAAAGGTGGCTCAATCAAGCCTTAAAGTTTGATCGAGCTATTTTAATTTTTACCTTAAACACTCGATCGAGTGTTTTAATAACTCAATCAAGCTACACAAAACGTAAAAAAAAAGTTTATCCTCCCCTTCTTCTTATTTCTCTGCAACACCATTTTGTATCCTAGCAGACCTAAGACAGTGTTTCATGACCTTAGGTGGTGGAGTTATTCATGTTGTATTTATGAAGAATCCTCTATCCAATGGCATATGAGTTTGCAATTTTCAAATTCATATGATATTTTTCAAATATTTTATTTTAAACATTAGGCTTGAATTTTTTTTGCATAGTAGCAATGGTGCTGACTGAAAAGTCAATAAGATAAAATATACAAAATGAAAAAAATATAAAAAATACCACCATATTCATTTATGAGCCCTATTCAAAAGGGTACTCTTGGTTTTTAAATGTATTGAAATAGTAGAAAAAAATCTTACATGAACAAGTGTTTGAAAAATCTAATTCAAGTATTAATTCACCAACTTCGAAAAATAATAAAAAATGCGATTTTGCATAAAAAAATAAAGTTTTAATATGCACTAATTAGTTCTCTATGTGTAGATCATACCCATATATATATATATATATATATATATATATATATATATATATATATATATATATATATATATATATATATATATATATATATATATATATATCTATATATATATATTTACAAGGATAAGCAATTCATTTAATGGAAAATTGATAGATTATATGACACAGTTTTATTTTGCAAAAAATATCATTAGGACAAAAACACAATTCTCCACAAATTGTCCTACTTTAAATCAAAATTCACAATGCTTATATGAATTTTAAGGGTTTCAATTTGATAAAAGAGTAAAATTTTAAAATTTCATTGCCATATTTTACCCAAAAGTGTAACCTATCTTCATGCATTGACCCAAACCTACTCCGACCCATGCCCCCACATCCATAACTAAATTTTCAAAGTATAAATTCATGTCTTGGATGGAGGATTAATTCATGCTTAATTGTGCAATCTAATGTTGATGAAATTATCCTTAGTCTATGTCTACTTCCCTAAATTTTCAAGCTATCCCCTCAATAAGGAAACCTTAGTTTCCTTATGTTATCACTATCTTCTTAACCTTCTATTGAGACCCCTTTGGTTCCATTTGGTGCCCATGGCAAGAGTTAGATGATCATTATTCATTGCATTTCTACTTAATCAATAAGAAACACACATTTTATATCTCTATCTTAGTGTGTTGATAAACAAAATTTTATGTTTATGTATTGAAATTTGGATTCATCTAACCTTGTCTATTCAAGTTTACTTTGGTTTTTCTATCCTATGCTCTCGTTTGTTGTGTTAAATGTAGGCCTTGAATTTAGGAGCAAGAGTTGGAGATTTGAAAAGAGGATAATATTCAATGGTTAATCGAAATTAGATGATTATCTTATTTTTCATCCATCTTGATTCTTTCAAAGTGGAAAAAGTGGAGAAATTAGCCCATAGCACCAATTTTACTCATGGTATCTAGTTTGGAAAATTGGGGTCTAAAACCTTCTGAGACCATTTTGAGGCACCAAACGACATCTTTTGGAGGTAAAACTTTGCTACTTTAGCATAAAACCTTTTTTTTTCTTATTACACGTGTAGATACCTGTTCAATGATAAAATAGTCACCTTAGTAAGATTTTGTATGCAAACATTATGCCACTTGGAAGTTGAATTTCATGTTTTCACCAACATAATTTAAGAGGATGCCATGTCAATACCCATGGTTCATGGAAAAGAGGATACAAACACAATAATAGAGAAGGATAATATAGAAGAGTCCATATTGTAACTTTGGTTAATACTTAAGGAAGTCATACCTAACTACTTGTAGGCTATCAGGTTGTTGTATAACCGAGCTACTATGAGGAAAAGGGGTTCCATTGTCAAGTGCATTTATTCCATATATGAGAATTGCATTCTAAAGGGATATGGAGACAACACACAGAGAGGACTTGTCTAATGTAGTATCCAACAAGCCATATGCCTTACCTCTTTGCACTCATAGACATTTTCTATTAAGAGAAAGAGAGCGGAGTGGCCTCACCTTCCAACTGTGTTTTCTCTCGAAAGGGTTTCCCATGCTATATCTCATGTCAAATTGTGTTTTATGTTTTTTTATTTTTATATTCTCTATTTTTTTCATAAATTTTAATTTTCATGCATACGCAATAAATAATAATCTATAGATTTAGATATCTAAAGAGGAATAATCCCTGATAATATATATTTTTAGATTTATAAGCATAGTTTTGTCAAATTTGTTGTGACGAAATGTTTATTGGAATATCCACAAAAAATTTCATATCATATTGGTATAGAAGTAGGTTCCTTTTGGATATATTATGGGGATTTGTAGGGAATCTAGATCATCTAATTTAAAAGTTGAAAAACCCTTGTCATGGCCGAAAAATCTATAAATAATCCACGTTATCCTATTGAGGAGAGTTTTCATGTCTAGAAGCATAAGTTGTAGATATAACTCATAATTTGGATCTCCCCATGTTAGACCTAAGTAATAAGCATGGGAAATTTAGAGAAGATGGTTGTTCTAATGTAGAGGAGCAATAAGAGGGTATATTAGGAGATAAAGAAGAAAAAGAAAATGAGTTGATGAAAGGACTCAAAAGAGGTCAACCCTATTCGAGTGCTATGAACCATTCACAACCCCAATTCAAAATGGAAGTGAAGGTAGATAAAAAGCCATCAAAAGGTGAGATCAATTATCTTAAGCTAAATCACTAGATGAAACAATTAGAAGGTTATTTCATTGTTCATCATATAGAGGAGGAAAATTATATTTTATTTGCATAACTGAAATTAGAGGTCCATGCCCTGACCTAGTGGAAGATACACACAAATACCTTGATGTTGGAGGGAGATCCTCCAATGACTAAGTGGTATGACTTCAAAACCCTCATAAAATAATAATTTTACCCTATTTTAGAGGACTAGTAGATCTAGTGGAACTACATCACATAGAAGCAAGTGCTGGGTGTAGAGGAGTACACCAAAAAATTCAGAAATATGGGTATAATGTTGGGTATCTCGCCAAAGAACCCAAATGTACTCCTCAAGTATCTTGGGGGACTACAAATGTTAGAAAAAATAATGAGTGTGGGGGTTGTGAATCAGTATTTTTTACTTTTCATTTCATATTCTAAATTGTGTATGCTATTTTTCTTCATGCAACCATTGTATGTACGTGACTCTTGTGAAAGAAAATTACGTATATATAGTTAACTTAGTTTGACATATCTTTCATCAATGTGTTAACTTAAACAATGCATTATTAATTCATATGTGAACCAGAATGTAGTAAATAATAGATAAATCACAACACATAAGAAACACACATAGAACACCTGGATTTTAGGTGGAAACTCAATATGGGAGAAAACCACAACTTCCACTGTCTTTGTAAAAGTAGCTTGGTCATCTCAAATGATTAATATAAATAGGCAAACGAAAAGTCCCAAGAGGATGTATGTGGATGTTCATGACGACGAGAAGTCATGGATACTTCTAATTGATAACTCCTAGGTAGCTTGAATAGATGACAAATCAGATTGATCTCCTATGATGTAAGGCACTCTAGAATTCATCTGCAAACGTTGGCAGAAAAAGAAGTGAAAAAGGCCCTGTACACTCCCATAAAGAAAGGTTGGGAGTGTGTAAGAGGCTCCAGGCACTCCCATAGGCCTCTGTCCATGCATCCAGGGGTCAAACTAGAGAAAACGTAGGTCCCGGGTTTGGAAAAAGTAAAACATCCATGAGGACTAAGGGTCACTGACCAGGGGGTAAAATAGCCTAATAAAAGCTACAACTTAGAAGAAGAGTGGGAAGATATATTATAACAACTAGACACTACTCTAGATAGGAAATCATGTGGAAGGAAGCTTCTTTCTCTATCAACCATGAATTCTAACATGAATGAATCATGAACGCTACAATGAAGGCATCTCCACCATCTTCGTGAGACGATTTTTTAGATTTCTCATCAGGTAATTATTTTTCTTCTTTTATCCATTTTTATTTTCCTTGAAATCTCTTTTAAAATGTTTGAGCTTGATTAAAATCTAATTTTTTTCCTTAGAATTTTGAGGGCACTTTTCTCTCTCAGAATATTTTTATCTTCCCTGTTGGAAATACTGAGAGGGGGGGCTGAATCAGTATTTCTTACTATTTATTTTTAATTGTTCTAGTGATTGCCAACAACCTATATAGATATGTATATGTATACACAGGACCTAGAAATCAACCGCTGAATTTAATGCTTTTATTAAAACTCAAGACAGTGCAAAGAAATAAATACAATATAAGTATAAATCTGATTGTGAATAGTTGCCAAGCTCCAACTTGGACTTTAGTGAGGCTCCAACATCCAGAGCACCAACTCTGTTTTGTTGTGGTTTTGCACTTAGGAGCATCTACCCTAATGACTTCAGTCTTGTTTAGTTCTGAGGCTCCAACCTCTTGGGCTCCAACCCAACCTTGGTATAAACAGGTATGTTGCTGCACTCTATTCAGCTGAGATTGTCTCACTCCTGCTCTCCTACCTCTGCTGCCTCAACAGCCTCCGCTGCTTTTTCTGCCTCTTTTACCTCTGCTACTTCTACTATCTCACCCTCGGGTTCTCCACCACCATCACAACACCAACAGTTCTCTATTTCTAATGCTTTATACATTCCCATGCCTTGGTCCATTCATTTCCGCTTACACTGTCTCTTAGGCTTCCTCCTCAGTCACTGTCATTTCCTCTGACTCGCTTGATCTTTTCAGCTTCCCTCCTCGATCACAGTAACCTCCTTTAATCACCAAAACCCCACCTTGGACCACATTTGCTTTTCACAAGGAAACAAAGATTTATTTCTGCCAGATATTGAATTCGAATAGGTAGAAGAAGTTGCAGGCATGTGCATATTAAATAGAGTGCAAGCCATTTTCCACAAAACTAAGTCAGACTTTTAAATTGTACAAGTCTAACAAAACCAGAAAAACCCGTCACAAACGTTTACCTCTAAGATGTAAGTATTACCTCACAATCAAATGCAATGAGCTACAATTTCCTTTTGTTTCTGTTTTATTCCAAAAAAACACATAATCGCGCCCATATTAGCCTCTGCCGCATTCGCAATCACATCCATTGATCACCCTCATCCAACGGTTCCTGCGTCGCTACGGCCTTTTGCTTGCACATTAAACCTCGCGTAGATCCTCACCATTGATTACATTTACCGCTTGATCTAATTGTGATCGTGCCTCCCACCTTTGTTAAGTGCTCACGCGTTAAAGCGCGATCGCGACGGTTTCACGCCCGTCACTTCAGCCATGTGTTGTGCATTAACTAGATCATGTAGCCATATACGAAAACCACCTTGGGCCCAAAGGCGGTGCGAGGAATACCGCCCGCCCGCGAAACTGCCTATCCCCCAGCCGTTAACCTCCGCGCGACTTTCCTGTGCAATAGCCGTTGGATTTGCCACATGGAGATCTAACGGCTCACGACCTCCACACATATTTACCACCTGGTAGCCATCGGATCTACCCATTGTGATCTATCTGTCATCCATCTCTACATCCTCAAATGTCTAGCGATTGAAAAGCTTCACTTCGGGCTGTGGTAAAGCGACTACCATGGTTTCTCCTCCCACTCCTCTGCACACCATAGCTTCTGCGAGAGTAAAAAACTGTGCAACACAACCTCACCATGATAACAAACCTCTGCGATAACAAAACCTCTATGACAGATGCTCTCCATTTGGTCTGATGGCTCTATTCTGTTGTTCCTCTTTGGCTTCGTCTGCTCCTCTTGACTCTGTTCTGTCTGCTCCTCAAATATTGCCCTATTGAAATCAATGACAATCTTTGTCCAACAATCTCCCCCTTTATTATTGATGGCAATATTCTTCTGTTCTCTCCCTCTTTGACATCAATGGAAAAGGAATGCATATGAACTCCCCCTATCAAATTACTCCCCCTGTCCTGCTACATCTTTATGAATGAACTTGAGTGATGATAAAGAAATAACCCCCATCTTTTGACGCAGATGTTTGAATGCTTCTCGAGGAAGAGGTTTTGTGAAAATATCAGCTATCTCCTCCTTTGTACTGATATATTCTAGGATGATGTTTTGTTCAACTACTTGCTCACGGAGGAAATGATACTTGATTGGTATGTGTTTGGTTCTTGAGTACATCATTGGATTTTTGTTGAGACTGATAGCACTTGTGTTGTCACAATAAATGCTAATTAGTTGATCTGTACATATGTCAAGATCTTTTAGAGCTTCCTTCATCGATAGTATCTGAGAACAATAGTCTGCTGTAGCAATATACTCAGCTTTGGTTGTGGATAATGATATGGATGACTGTTTTTTGTTGAGTCAGGATACCAAACAATCTCCTAGGAAGAATGCATTTCCACTAGTACTTTTCCGATCATCTATACTTCCAGCCCAATCAGCGTCGATGAATGCAATTACAGTCAGTGTTGAGTTCTTTGGGTACCAAAGACCGAAATCAGAATTTCCCTTAAGAGATCTAAGAATTCTTTTTACAGCTAACAAATGGGATTGTTTGGGAGTAGATTGAAATCTTCCCACCATTCCTACTACTTACATTATGTCTGGTCGTGTAGCTGTTAAGTATAGAAGGGCTCCAATCATTGACCTGTAATGAGTTGCATCTACTAGAGGGGAGTCATCATCCTTGCTCAGTTTGTAGTTTGTGGTCATAAGTGTGCTCATGGGTGCACAGTCCTCCATTCCATATTTTTTGAGCATATCTTTTAGATATTTGGTTTGAGATATACACAATCTTGCTCTGGTTTGAGATATTTGAAGTCCAAGGAAGTGGGATAGCTCTCCTATCATTGACATCTCAAACTCTTTTAACATGTTTTGAGAAAATTCATGGCTCATTTCATCATTATTACTAGCAAAAATCAGATCATCGACATAAACAAGAGCAACTAGTAACTTACCTTGATCTATCTTTATGTATAGATTGCTTCCAACCACTCCCTTTTTGAAGCCTTGTTTTTGTAGATAGTGATCCAGTCTTGCATACCAAGCTCTAGGAGCTTGTTTCAACCCATATAAAGTCTTTTTCAACTTACAAACTAAGTCCTTCCCTACTGTTAGATCAAAACCTTCTGGCTGCTCCATGTAGACTTCCTCCTTGAGTTCCCCATTTAGAAATGTTGATTTCACGTCCATTTGATAGATTTTGAATCATTTTGAGCAAGAAAATGACAAGAACATCTTGATAGCTTCCATACGGGCCACTGGTGAAAATGTCTCTTCAAATTCAATTCCTTCAATTTGTGAATAGCCTTTGCAGACAAGTCTTGCCATGTTTCTGATAACCTGTCTTTCCTCATTCATTTTATTTTTGAACACCCATTTGGTTCCTATTATGTTTTCTTCCTTTGGAGGAGGTACTAGCTCCCATGTCTTGTTCTTCTCAATTTGGGACATTTCTTCATCCATATCTTTTACCCAATGAGGATCCTTACTTGCTTCTGCAAATGTTTCTGGTTCTATCATAGATAGGAGGGCAATGACTTTTCTCTTGGGTGTGATTGATATCCTTCTTCGAGTCTACACACCTTCAACTCTATCACTAATGATCTTCTCTTCTGGATGATGTCTTTGGACATACTTCATCTTTGAAGGGGTATTAGGTGGTTCTCTTCCCTCTTATTCTTCTTCTTCATCATCTATTACTTCTTCTTCTTCAATGAGAGAGTCATCTTCATGTTCCTCAATTTCCCTTTCTGGAAGATCTTCATCAACCTTTACATCAATGCTTTCCACTATTTTCTTCAGTCGATAATTGTAGCACTTGTAAGCCTTGCTCTGTGTAGAGTATCCAAGAAATATCCCTTCATCAACCCCAGAATCAAACTTTCTGGGTGATCCATCATTTATTTTTATGAAGCACTTGCTTCCAAAGATCTTGAAGTGCTTCACCAAAGCAGGTCTTCCTTTCCATAGCTCATAAGGAGTTTTTTCACAATTTGGTCTTAATTGAGTTTAATTCAATGTATAGACAGCTTTTCCTACTACTTCTCTTCAGAATTAGGTTGTAAGTCTGCTGCTAATAGCATAGTTCTTTCCATTTCTTGGACTATTTGGTTTCTTCTTTCAACTACCCCATTTTGTTGAGGTGTTCTGGCAGCCAAGAATTCCCTTTTAATTCCATGAATATTACAGAACTCACTAAACTAGTTTGATGTGAATTCTCCTCCTATGTCTGTTCTGAAGCAATTAATTTTTGAATCTTTTTCATTTTCTACAAGGGCTTTTAGATTCTTAAAACACTCAAAAGTTTCAGATTTATATTTTATGAAATATATCTACATCATTCTAGTATAATCATCAACAAATAACACAAAGTACGTTTCTCCTTAGAGTGCTTGATTTCTAGTTGGCCCACACACATCAGCATGGATGATCTGCAAGGGCTTTGATGTATGGAGCTCCTTTGTCTTGTGGTTGATTCTGGTCTGCTTTCCATGTTGACATGGTCCACATACTGCTTGATTTGGTTTGAGCAGCCTTGGGATGTCTCGTACAACTTTGATCTTGCTGATATTGATCAGATTTTCGAAGCTTGTATGTCCAAGTCACTTGTGCCACAACCAACTCTCATCTGTCTAACTTAGGTAGCATTTATTTTCTTAAATCTTGTTCAGAATGTAAATGTTGTCTTGTGTTCTCACCCCTTTTGCCACAATTTTCCCTGAGGCATAGTTCCTTATTTAACAGTCTTTGGTGTTGAAAACAACCTTATGTCCTTGATCACAGATTTGGCTAACACTCAAGAGGTTGTGTTTGAGCCTGTCAACTAGCAGATCATCTTGAGCTTTTCCTTTTCCATTGATCAGAGTAACTGTTCCTTTTCCTGCAATTTTGCCTGATCCGCTTCCAAAGGACACATTCCCTTCCTTTTTCAACTTACAAACTAAGTCCTTCCCTACTGTTAGATCAAAACCTTCTGGCTGCTCCATGTAGACTTCCTCCTTGAGTTCCCCA
>Ga0115851_100610_pt1 | contig 16666 bp, 19 predicted proteins | sample InSIn2gowninarea_FD_83865 | JGI IMG/M metagenome (GOLD analysis project Ga0115851, IMG submission 83865)
TATGTCCCTACAATACTAGTCATTCCCCCATTACTATTGCCATTGTATCCCTTATTGTTATTGTTGTGCCCCTATTATCCCCATATTTTCTGTGCCTAGAGAAAAGTTAACAAAGGAGCTATTGTTATTCAAGGTGCTCGGTTGTAGAGAGAGGATGAAAGTGACCATGCACCGTGTAAGGGGATCCCTTTCAAGAAGGTAATGTTACAATCTTGTTGTTGGTGTCCAAGTGTGAATAAAACTATTCAACCCTTTCCCACATTAATTATCAATCTGAGGTCTATTGATTATTACAAGGCTAACACACAATGTATATGCAGGGACAATTGTACAACCCAAACTTGGCTAAGGATTCATTAACAACAATAAATGACTATAACAACAATGGAAATGACAACAATAATTAACTGAAACAACAAATATAAATGACATCAACAATTAACTGTAACAACAATTCAATTCAAAACATTTACATCAAACCATCACAATGAGGAAAAGAAATACATAGATGAAAAGGAAACTAGCACACACTATCTCAGCAACACATGATCAGGAGAGTGGGCCCAAATCCCTAATCAGGGCTGTGATGAACTCATGAACTCAAAGAAAGATCAAAAAGCTGTAAATTTCATTAATGTAAATGTCTATGTTACAAAGCTCAACTCTCTTGTCTCCAACCCCTTGTTTCAAACTATCTATCCTTTCTTATACAAAAACAGTTCTTGAGATCAAGGTAATTGTTGCCTGCAATTTACATGAAGGCTGTAATAAGCCCAAAACTGAATACAAAATATAGAAAGAGGAAGTTTGGATCAGTTCTGTCGTTACAACTGTAGTTCGATAATAGCTCTACCAACTCGATGTGTAAACTTAGCCATTTAACTTGGAAATATGCACATAAGATGAAGTTTAGCAAGCGCTTTGGTCAGAGTCCCCTAGACTATGCTTCAATGATTGATTAATTCATAAAGACATGATTAGAGGTATACCTGCACAATTTAGGATATGAAATGAATTAGTTAGGAGTGCAAATGTGAAGGAAAATAGGATAAAAAGTTAAGTAAAAACATGCAAGTTTAGCTCCCAACATCTCCCCTGAACTGGTCTTTCTACATGTCCTCATGCAACCCGTTGCTTTCGTAGGTCTGGGTTAAATCGACTGTGATCAACAAGCAGCTGAGAAAGATCATATTTTTCAACCATATCTATCCCCGGGGGCTGTATCCATCTGTTAGTACGATATTGTTCCACCAATCACTGTTCACATTGTAGGCAGGAGTGTATTGGTCTGCTGGCAACCAAAGGATGGGAAACTGGAATCTCAAGCCCATCCAATGAACCCCTCGAGTATGGATGCAGGCAATACAACATGGCAATCTTTCCAGTGCTCTAGCATAGTTAGGGGCCCTGAAAGGTTCCCACACTCTGACAATCGATGATGACAACATCCATCTCCTTTGACAACTATCCAGAGCCTCATCCTAACAAGAAACCACACGTGTCACACATAACCCAGTGCACCATCTTTGAGTTACCAATATCTTGCCCCTCAATCCTCAAGAAGGTAGCATGTCTATTATAAATAGTATCAAACTGACAATGATCTCTTTGATTAAGAAGAGGCCTAGCAGATTGATTTACTTCAAATGTATCAGTGGCCTTCTTCCACTTGATTTGGTTGATGGTGTAGGACGTGAAAGCTATCAATTGAATATCCCCTTCATAGGGGACTGCATTGAATGCTTGGTCATCTTCCAAGAAATAATCATGCATATACAGTTCACATATTAAGTGTTGGTTCAAGACATCATGAAGCCTTATAATGCAGAGAAACTGTATAGGGTCCTCAATTTCATGGCTGATCTTGAGATGAATACTTTCCAGTCAAAAGAGAAGGTATTGTTCATGAAGAAACAAAGCATAACTATGGGCAGGGGGGCGACAAGCCATTACCTGTTGCGCTAAGGTAAACATTTCCTCCTTATCGAATTTCAGCATTTGCACCTGCTCTTCTATCTGTTTGATCTTCTTCTGTTGTTTTTCTCATTTATGCCTCTCCTTATCCATCTGGTCTACATAATCAGTGATGATTTCTACAGCCTAGCTGCGAACTCTGTCTACCTTTGCCTGATGATATTTCATGACAATTGTCCCTTGTTGAAGACGAACAACCACAACCTACCATTTCTGAATCTTGGCAGTCAAAATGAATTCCTGAGCCTCCCATAAATGGTCTATAGGTTCTATTTGTTATGAAACTAGCTCACAAAAAGATAGAAAAGATAGATCAATGCCTTATAATTCAGCCTCTTTGAGGGGGCAACCTCCTTTACATTACACAAATGAACAATTCTTGGATGATTCAAATGACAAAACCTCCTTTATATATATAGAAGTCTAAGGGGTCACAATATAACCAAATTCGACCTAACAATAATAATATAAAGGCACAAAATTAATAATAGTGGGATTGTATGGGGCACAATAATAACAATATGGGGACAATAGGGGCACAACAATAACGACAAGGGATACAACGACAATAGTAATGGGGGAATCACTAGTATTATAGGGACCTAACATTCCCTTCTCCTTCAAAAAAGTGTTGTCCTCAATGCTTGAGTAGTTATGGATGCTTCTGTATAAAATTCTCATCCTCCCATGTGGAATCTCCAATGGGTAAGTTCTTCCACTTGATGAGATACTCAAAAATTGATCGATTTTGTAGCTGTCGAGTTCTTTTTTGTTTGACTGCTTTAGGTTCCAATATGATTTTTCCTTCCTCATCAAGTTCTGGCAATATTGTTTGAACTGGAAGATTATCACCTATAACCTTCTTTAAGCATGAAACATGGAAAACTAGGTGTACTCGGGAAGCTGCAGGAAGCTCCAATTTGTATGCCATAGTACCTATCTTTTGCAACACCTTGTTCAGACCATAATACTTTGGTGATAATTTATTATCCTTCTTAGCTTGCTTGAGGGACATTTGTTTATATGGTTGTAGCTGTAGGAATACCCAATCACCTACATTAAAACTTCTTTCGCTACGATGTTGATCTGCCTGCTGTTTCAATATATTCTGCGCTAAGGTGAGGTTATCCTTTAAGAGTTGGAGAACTTGTTGTTGATGCTCAACGTGATCTTCCACAGCTTGAACCTTAGAATTTTCTCTTAAATATGATGTGATGGATGGTGGATGATATCCATAAAGTGCCATAAATGGGGTCATTTTTGTTGCAGTATGGAAGGAAGTGTTATACCACCATTCAGCCAGAGGCAGCCATTTGACACATTATGTCTATTTATCATATACAAAGCAACGAAGATATCCTTCCCAAAATTTGTTTACTATCTCAATTTGCCCATCAGATTGAGGATGATAAGATGAGCTATGAGCTAGGTGAGTACCAAGACAAGAAAATAATTATGTCCAAAAATTTCCAGTGAAAATGGGATCTCTATCGCTTACAATAATCTTTGGGTTTCCATGTACCTTTTGAACTGTTACCATAAATGTGGTAGAAAATGTACTCTCTTTAAATGGATGAGATAATGCACAAAAGTGTGCATACTTGGTAAGTCTGTCAACTACCACCATGATAACACTCTTTCCTTTGGACTTGGGTAAATTTGTGATAAAATCCATTGAAACCTCCTCCCAATGCTGGCTTGGAATGGATAAAGGATGTAATAGTCTTGGGGTCTTAATTGTTTCAACTTTATTTTGTTGGCAAACCAAACATTCCGCCACAAACTTTTGAATATCTGATTTAAGGCCATCCCAAAAAAAAACCTTCTTAACCCTTTGGTAGGTTTTTAGAAATCCTAAGTGCCCTCCTAGGTGAGATGTGTGCAATTCCCTAAGAATCTTTTGTTTGAGTTGGGAGTTCTTACATAGGTATAATCGATCCTTGTACCATAACGAATCATTTTTCCAGCTAAATGTATCAGATGTAGTGGGATCTTGTTGTATCTTTTGAATGAGTGCCCACACTTCCTCGTCATTCTTCCATCCATCCCTTGCTTCGTTTATCCAATCTAGTTGGATAATAGAAATGGCACAAATAAATGCTTCCACATCCTCATCCTTTCTTGAGAGTGCATCTGCCACAACATTTTGCTTCCCTTTTTTGTAGATGATTTCAAAGTCATAACCAACATATTTGTGACCCTTTTTTTGCTACTCTTCTGAAGATAATCTTTGTTCTGAAAAGTATTTAAGACTATCATGATCTGTTTTTACCTTGAAGTGTCTTCCCATTAGGTAGGGTCACCATTTCTTAAGTGCATGTAGTATTGCCAACATTTCCTTCTCATAAATAGCTTTGTGTAAATACTTTCCTTTGATTGGACGACTTTCGAAAGAAATGGGTCTTTCTTCTTGCATTAAAACAACACCAATTCCATTTCCTGAGGCATCACATTCCACAATAAAGGTTTTTGTGAACTCCGATGTAGCTAAGACTGGTGCTTGGCACATTGCCTCTTTAAGATGTTCAAAGGCCTTCGTTGCTTCTGGAGTCCATGAAAATGCACATTTCTTCAATAATGTTGTTAGAGGTGCTGCTATTCTCCCATAATTCTTAAAAAACTTGCGATAATACCCTGTCAACCTAAGAAATCCTCGTAGATGCTATGGATGTAGGGATTTTCCATTCCTTAATGGATTTTCTATTCCACCTCTTGTACTCCAAAGAAACATTTGGAGATTTTTGCATATTATTGTTTTTCCTCCAATAGTTTGAGCACCATGTCAACATGTTGGACATGATCCTTCCAAGACTTGTTGTAGATTAGTATATCGTCAAAAAATACTAACACAAATTTTCTAAGGAACGGTTTGAAAATGGAATTCATCAAACCTTGAAATGTCGAAGGTGCATTAGTAAGGCCAAAAGCCATGAGAAAAAATTCATAATGACCCTCATGAGTTCTAAATGTTGTTTTTGGAATGTCTTCAGTCTTCATTCTGATTTGATGATATCCTGAATGAACATCCAACTTGGTGAAGTAAATTGATCCATGCAATTCATCCAATAATTCATCAATGGAAGGAATGAGAAATTTATCTTTAATAGTGAGCTTGTTGAGCTCCCTATAATCTGGACACATGTGCCATGATCCATCTTTCTTGTGAACCAATACTACTGGAGTAGAGAAAGAACTTTGATCTCTAGCATTTCTACAACCATACATTCAATTTCACTCTTTTGGACATAGGGATATCTGTAAGGCCTGATGTTTGGAGGAACACTTCCTAGAATCAAACTAATAGCATGATCATGATCACGAATAGGTGGCAGGCCTTTGGGAGTCTCAAATACCTTGGAATGATTGTCCAAGAATTTTTGGAGATCTAGAGAAATGGATGATTTCGATGTGGCAACCTCTAGTGAACATAATTGTGCAATTATGCTTCGTTGTTCTTTATTTAGAAGCTTTGTCATTCCATTAGAGCTTATTATCTTTCTTGGTTTCCCTGTGATACCCCTTAATTCAACTTCCTTTCCTTCTGAAGAGAATTTCATGAAAAGTTCTTGAAAATTAAAATCTATTGTACCCAAGGATTGTAGCCATTGGACTCTTAGTACAACATCATCACCACCCATTGGAATGGAAAGAATTGGGCTATTCAATACATATTATCCCATGGATAGCTTGATATTATGGCACTTTCCTGAGCAATTTATGGTTCCTCCACTTGCAACCATCACTTGACACTCTGGTGCTGGATATAGGAAGAAATTCAATTCCTTGGCTATCTTATAATGAATAAAATCATGGGTACTTCCAGAATCAATCAACACTATTACCTTTTTCTTCTTTATATGCCCTTCTATCTTGATAGTTTGAGGAGTGGTAATTCCAACCAATGCATTACAAGATATGGTCGGATTCATTTCTTCTTTTTCTAGGGTTTGTTCCTAATGTATATCCTCTTCTTTTGATGTTTCTTGTTCCTTTTCTTCCTCCTCTTCACAATCTATGTAAAATAATTTCTTCTCGGCACACTTATGATCTTTAGTGTATTTGCTATCACAATTGGAACAAATCCCTTTTGCTATTTTTTCTTCCAATTGTTGTGGTGTCAACCTTGTAGGTTGTGGATGGCTAGGGGCAGCAACACTTCCATCTTTATGATTGTGAGTGGTAGGCTTCCTTGTTGCCATAATTTTTCTTTCCATTTTTCTTGCCAACTTGAATGCCTTCTCTAATGAATCTAGTTCCCAAAGGCAAACTTCATGTTGGATGTTATCTTTTAAAGTCCCTGTGAACAAATCAATCATATGCTCATATGGAATATCTTTTACCCTTATATTCAATTTTTGGAAGTCCTCAATGTGCTCCATCATTGAACCCTTTTGTTTGAGATTTATCAATTGGCTAAAAAAAGTGTTTCTTCTTGTATCCTCATAATGTGCTATCATTTCATCTGTAAAAATAGCCCAAGTGACAATTTGTTTACGAGAGAAAAGACATTGATACCATACAAACTGATTTTGTTCCAAATATAAAGTTGCAATGCATACCTTTTGTATGTTTTGCACATTATGGAGATCTGAAAATGATACCCAAACAACTGCAGTCTATCCTCTTTTTGTAATTTCTTATGAAATTTCAATCTAATGCTCATAGAGAAACTTATGATGATTTTCCCAAGGTCACCTGTTTGGAATGTAATTTAGGGGTCTGCAAAAACCCTAATTTCCTCAGATTATGTTTCTGAAAATATAGTGAGACAAGATCTTAAATTCGGAGCCGAGGTTCATACCGATTTCTTCTCAAATGGGTTTTTTGTTTAGCTTCTGAAACTTTGTAGAGAAAGCGTTATAGCGAAACTTCCTTGATGACCTGTTTTAGATGAAATTATGGAGCTTGCAAAAACCCTAAATTCCTAAGATCATATCTCTGAAAATGTAGCGGGACAAGATATGAAATTTGGACCCGAGATTTAGCGAGATTTAGTCTCAAATGGGTTTTTTTTAGCTTTTGAAACATTGCAGAAAAAAAGTTACAGTGAAAATTCCACGATGACCTGTTTAGAGAAGCGAAACCCTAGAATCCAAAGCTCTAATACCAAATTTTATGAAACCAGCTCACAAAAAGATAGAAAAGATAGATCAACGCCTTAGAATTGAGCCTCTTCGAGGGGGAAACCTCCTTTACATTACACAAATGAACAATTCTTGGATGATTCAAATGACAAAACCTCCTTTCTATATATAGGAGTCTAAGGGGTCACAATATAACCAAATCCAACCTAACAATAATAATAATATAAAGGCACAAAAATAACAATAGTGGGATTCTATGTGGCACAATAATAGCAATATGGGGATAATAGGGGCACAACAATAACAATAAGGGATACAATGGCAATAGTAATGGGGGAATGACTAGTATTGTAGGGACATAACACTGTTTGCACTGCAGGAGACATAGTGGGATTGTCCCTGACCTGAGCTGCTGAGGGGGAAGTTCCAGTCTTAAGTATTGCAATTTTTCTCATGTACCTTCTTGCTCCCTTTTGCAAGTGCAACACCCTTTTCCTCAATCTTAGATTATCTATTTTTAATTGCATAAGTTCATTAAACTGATATTGATACCTTTCCTTGAGGGGAGGTACCCTTCGTGCACACTGTTCAATGAACTCTTGCTTGACAGTGACCTCCTCCACTGGTCTTGTAGTTGGTGTGGTTCTTGATGGGTCATCGACACAAGTGTCGACTAGCTCCACCTTCACCCTCACTTCTGTTTGCTTATCGCCTTGAGTGGTGTCCCCTCCTTTTCCTTCCAGAATTACCACGGTCTGGGGCTCAACATTCTCCACTTCTTTTTCTCCCGCATGTTCTCCCATGCGTTCCAGAACTACCCCTGTCTCTGATGGCTCAATAGGCATTACGTCCTTTGGTAATTCTTGATTTATCTTGGCAACCTGCGGAATACCATCCTCAACATTTTTCTCTCCTGTTTTCTCTTCCACCCGATCATCCATCCTCTGTATGAAAGTTGACTCGAACCCTTGTGGGGTAGTGTCAACACGAATGTCTTCCCCTGGTGGTTCTACAGGGCTAACATCCATCACCACTTCTTTAATTTATTCCTTGGTCAGCACCAGTTCTGTGTAGCAGCCCTGATGCCCATGTTTTCAAATTGTTTCATTTGTACCATGACTAGCACTGGAACTTGAGTGGACGCCTCAACCAGTGCATCAAATCTTGTACCAATAAATTTTAAAATCGAGGGAATGAATTTTTCCTCCTTCGAGCATCGAGGAGTCCAAGATTTCCTTGCCCCTCTTGGTAGAGTTGTAGGAAGGGAATAATAAAGAACATCTTCTCCCATTTACATCTGGACTGTACTCCCTAAATCATGCCCCTCAACTTTTGCATTTTCTATTTGGGCCGAGTCTCCCTGTGGTGTCTGAAGAACCGTGTCAGGTGTAGGTTCTTTTTATTTTACCAATTCCAGGGCTTCTTCTATCAGTGGTGTTGGTTCTTGTGTGACAACACCACTTATAGTTTCTACTTCAAACCCCAAGTTTTCTTGGACGGGTGGTGCTATTTCTTGTGTAACAACACCACCTACACTCTCGTCTTCAGACATCAAACTCATTTGTTCCAGTGGTGGTGGTGGTATTTCTCCCAGAGAATTATCAACTGATGTTGAAGCAGCATCAACCATGTCCTCAATTTCCATGCTTTCCACTTCAACCAAGCAACCATGCGATGCTGGTTCTTGTGGACCAGCATCAGCTGTAACATCTTCCATCTCGACTGAGCCAACAGGCAATGCTGGTTCTTGTGGGGCGACATCGGCTGTGGTGTCTTCCATCTCAACTGAGACAACAGGTGATGTTGGTTCTTGTGGAGCAGCATCGGTTGTGGTGTCTTCCATTTCGATCGAGTCAACAGGCAATATTGGTTCTTGTGGAACATCATCAGCTATGGCGTCTTCCCTCTCAGTCGAGCCTTCACTATCCTCCCCTTCTGTAGGTCTAATTCTCTTCAGTTCTTCTTCTGAAAATTCAGCGAATTGTGGCCAAGGTATAGGAGTTCGAGCCAACGTTTGAATTACCAGTAGCTGGACCAACCCATGATTCGTGAGGGCTACTAATACTTGCCAAGAGTGATGGGCAAATTTCGCCATCAGTTGAAGACTTTTCCAGAGGAAGAAAGGCATATTCAACGAATGAATTTGCGCATGTCGGAACCGAAGGGACGCTAAAAACTTAAAATGATACTTGAACATCACTACAAAGTGCCCTTCGCAGGTAATGTATCTCAACATGAAGTATGCAACTTTGCCCCGGGGATAAGGTAGTGACTGATGATCATACCCCCTTCCTTTTTTAATTGTTGTTTCCCCGTCTTGTAAAAATACTTCTTGGAACTCTGGCAAGGGAGCCTTTCGCGAAAACCACTTCTGCCCTTCATGTGGCAGTCCACTGATGACCGAGATGGCTATCTCTGTGACAGGGATATTGAGACCCCAAACTCTGGAATGATCTTCTTCCAGGTTCAACGCAAATTCAACTTTAATAATCTCATCAAACCCCTGCAATCTCTCAAAATATGTATCCCAACCTGCATTTACAAAGACTTGCCATACATCTATGTTACTGCAGAAAAAAATTGTGCTCTCTAGTTCATGTCTCACATCCGCTCGACCCATTTTGCTATAGCTCAGTAGCAACACTTCGAAGTAGTAGAAAAACCGTTAGGAGGGAGTATCAACAGGTAATTTTTGCAGAAAGGCATAGGAAATAATGATAGCGGGGTGTACGAATGGATATTTTTAGAAAGATGGGTAAAATCCACGGCAGGTTATGGAAATAATGGCGAGCCATTATGGTAATTACTCCATAGACTCCAAAGGGATAGGTTCATTAAATCCAGTATCTATTGATAAATGTGCAGAGTAAGGTAAGAATCATGGAGTGGACGTATTGGTTCAAGCTTTTTATGATGACGCCGATGAATCATTATTGAAATTGATTACGTCGCCATTTTTAAATATAGTTGTACCTCCCCACAACTAAAAAATGACCGTCCACGGTCACCTCAAGTCATGTCAAGATAATTACTAATCAAAGTCACAAATTCTGCTTGGGGACATACCTGGCACTTACCTGGCGGAGTGACAACACAGAGGAGTAACCGCATTCATGGTGTAACAACATCCAAGGAGTAACAACATCAGGTAGTTAGAAAATTTTCACCACGGAGTAGCAACACTGGAGGAGTAATAACATCGGAGGAGTAACATCACCGAAGGACTAACAACACCGGGCACTTAGAAATTTTTTCACCATGGAGTTGTAGCACTGGAGGAGTAACAACATCGGACGAGTAACAACAACAAAGGAGTAACAACACTGAAGGAGCAACAACACTGGGTACTTAGAAAAATTTTCTTGCCTCCATAGGATATAAACACCAGTGGCAGTACCTGCAAAAAAACAATTGAGTGATAACAATATTTATTTATATGTATATCTGTATATATATTTATATATATATATTAATCAAAGGATGCAGAGGAGGAATTCTCTACACTGACAACCTTCAAACTAGATTTATCAGAGAGATGTTTGATGAAGGCATCTTTAGAGCCCGTATGATGATACAATCTGAGACGATGTCCATTTATAATAAAAGAAGCATGTGTATCATCAATCGTGACAAGTCTAACAGTTCCATTATCAAATACCTCATCAATCTCATAAGGCCCCATCCAATGAGAGAAAATATTTCCCTTAAAGTCCTTAAAATGAGAATCATACAGTAATTCCCAATCCCCTTTATGAAACACCTTATTCTTAATAAATTTATCATGCCATTTTGTTCTTTGCTGCTAAATCGTAGTAGTTCTTTGGACATCCATTAAACGAATTTTATCTAGTTCATTTAGTTATTCCAGCCGGTGTTTCTGGGCTTCCAAAAGGTCCAATCCTACTTCGAGAGCTATTCTAAGCATATTGATCTCAAATTCTATTGGAAAAAACGAATATTTATTGTAGATAAGATCAAATGGTGAAAACCCTGTTGTATCCTACCATGATGTTCTATATGCCCAAAGAGATTTAGGAAGTTTGTCAACCCAATCTCAGTGATGCTTTGCCACAGTCTTTGTGAGAATGTTTTCTAATACCTTTTTCATGCTTTCCACTTAACCGTTTTCCCAAGGGTGGTATGGAGATGTTATTATGTGCTTGATACCATACTTGTTCATAAGCCTTGCTATCATATGTGATGTAAATTGTGTTACCCCATCTGAAACTATCTCTCTTGGGGTGCCATATCGAGCAAAATTCTCTTCAAACAAAAAGTCCAAGACAACCTGTTCTGTGGCTTTCGCCATAGCCTTGGCCTCAACCCACTTTGTCAGATAATCTGTGCAGACTAACATATAAACTTTTTGATGTGAAGACAGACTAAATGGGCCAACAAAATCAATAGCCCATTTCTCAAAAGGTTCAAGGACCACATGAGTCTATAATGACATTTCATTTGATCGACCAGGCTGACCCAACCGCTGGAAACTATCACATCTTCAGACATAATCTCTCTCATCCTGAAAGATGGAGGGCCAATGGTATCCCATTTGTAACACCTTATGTCCGGTCTGTTTGTATGCAAAATGTAACCCATAGCGGCTATCATGAGCAGCCTTTAGGACATCATAGATGTCATCTTCTGCTACACAACGTCATATCTATTGGTCGATTCCTGTATAAAACAGATATCATACTATCCATTAATAATGGGTGCTATGATGAATGATCTTCCGTTTCTCCCTGTATGACAAATGCTTGGGTACCTTCCTTGTAGCAAGATAATTAGAAATATCTGCATACCACAGAGTGTGAGTAGAAATTGCAAAAATATATTCGTCCATTAAATTATCTTCTACAGGTGTACCTTCATCATTAGTATCTAATCTAAACAGGAAGTCAATAAATACATTATCCTTGTCTGGTTTACCTATGATGGTAATGTCAAATTCTTGAAGTAATAATAACCACCTTGTGACACGCCCAAGAGTTACAGGTTTATTCATTAACTACTTGATTGTTGCATGGTCAGTATGCACAAAAGTAGGATATCCAGTAATGTAATGCCGAAATTTATTAACAACATAAATAACAACCAAAAACTCCTTTTATATTACCGTATAGTTTAATTCAATAGGTGTCAAATTCTTGCTGACATAGTATACCACATACGACTTATTTTCCTCTTGCTGTCCCAAAACTGCCCCTATTTCTATGTGAGAGGCATCAGTGTGGATGTGAAACGAGAGTTCCCAATTAGGACCTCGCAAGATCGGAGCTTGGCATATTAGTTCCTTGATTTTTGCAAAAGCCTCTTCACACTCATTTGTCCACAAAAATTCTGCATCTTTAGTTAACAACTGAAAAAGTGGGAATGCTATTCTAGAAATTTTTTCTATAAAACATCTATAATAGCCAGCACAACCAATAAAACTACGTACCTGCATTGGTGTCTTTGGTGAAATATTACCTCTACCTTGGTCGGATCAACTTGAATTCCAACAGCTCAAAGCAAGTGTCCCAACACCATACCCTCTTCTCTCATCATATGACACTTAACTGTACTTAGAGAAACATGCATTTGTATGCATATTTTAAGAACCTTCTCCAAGTTTTCCAACCCTTCCTCAAATGATTCCCCATATGGTTTAAAATCATCCATATAAATCTCGACACTTTCATTGACTAGATCAAAGAAAATCCCTAATATTTGCCTTTGGAAGGTAGCAAGGGCATTACAAATACCAAATGGAAGGACCCAATATGCGAAAGTCCCCCATGGGCATGTAAAAGTGGTTTTATCCTAATCCTCAGGAGCTATTCAGATTTGGTTGTACCCATTAAACCCATCCAAGAAGGAAAAAAACTTCTTCCCAGTTAAGGTATCAAGGACTTGGTCAATGAAGGGTAAAGGAAAATGATCCTTCAAGGTTGATTTGGTCAACTCCCTATAGTCCACACAAATCCACCACTTACCATTCTTTTTGGGAATAATAACTAGTGGAGACACCCATTGACTATTTGAGATAGGGTAAATAAATCCTACATCTAGCAACTTCTGAAGTTCGTCCTTGACAATGTTTTTCAGAGCTGGGTTAATTCTTTCTGGGGTTGTCTCATAGGCTGAAAATCTTCTTTAATGTATATATGATGAGTGCATAAATCAACAGGAACACCCCTCATATTTGTATAATCTCATGTGAATGCTTCCTTATGTTCACGAAGGACTTTTAGGAGTTGTTCGGTCTGGGATGGTGAAAGATTCAGGTTGATATTAAATGTCTTCCCTGGCTCAATTTCTATAGGGATACTGTCACTGGGTGCAATTATATGAATGTCTTCGTCTTCAATTCCTGATTCAATAGTTTCTTGCATTTCACAGCTCATAACAGATTCTAGAAATTGATGAGTTGTATCAGAAACGACATGGGGGCTACTGATAAAAGTATTAATAGCATCATATTTCGTTTCATTTTTAAAACAGAGGGCTTGACTAATAGTAAGGACTAGTCTGGTTTCCTCGCTTTCAGCTTAAGGTCCTTCTCAAGGTAGGGAATTTTGTTTAAATGTTGTTTTACGTGATGAACTTGGTTCCGCAGGGGGGTAAAGAATAAGGTTCTTTGTATCTTCCCCATTGTATATCACCATATTTCCTGACCGACATCCGATATAGGAGTTTGCAGTTGCTAGCCAAGGTCTTCCTAAAATCAGAGAGTGACCACCAGCTGGGGATTTTGTATGTAATACCAGAATATCAACGAGATAATACCATGAGTCTACTGAAATTGTTATGTCTTCCAATTTCCCTATCGACCTTACTGTAGATCTATCTACTAATTCCAAGACAGTAGGAGTTGGTTTTAGATTTCGTAGACCTAATGTAGGCATAGTTTTAGATGTGATAACATTAATTGCAGCCCCCAAATCTACTAGTACATTCGGGATTTTAACCCCGTTAATTTGCACTATCAGAATTGGGTTCCCTGGATCTACATATTTCACAGGCACAGATTTTAATAGCATAATGTCTGATAGCTTCCCCATAACATGAATGTTAAGTGGACCCTTTGTTTTCTTTCCAGGTTTCTTGGAACAATATTCTCTAATTGTCTTAGAATAAATAGGCACATCCTTCATAGCTTGGAGTAAGGGAATTTTGAAAAACAAGTTTTGTAGTTCCCCTAAAAGGTCAAATTCTGGTTGAGGTTTCTGTTTACTCAAGGCTAATCTCTCGGGATAAGGCAGATTAGTTGGGAAACCCTGAGTAGCACCCAAATGAGGAGGGGGGTGTTTGACAAAATTTTGATTTGACTCATTCTCGGCTACTTGGGCTTCTGGTTTTAGATCTTCATCACCAATATGTTCAACAATAATTGGTGAAGTCTAAGCATTCACCACCCGACCAGATCGCAAATTTATCTCATTACATTCTGTAGTAGAAATTTTATATGAAGGAAGGTTGAGTGTGTCACTCTGCTGAGCACCCTTATTATTAGGATTTGGATTAGGTTGGATAGGAATATGAGGGCGAAGAGGAGTACTGGAAGGGATGTTGGAAGGCAATTGTAACTGTTGTTGTTGCATCGTTTGAGGAAATTGACCAGGAGAAGGAGAAGGCCCTCGCCAATTCTAATACCATGAAGGATTTGAACTAAACTGAGGGAACCAAGACTGCCAGGGTGGATATTGATAAAATTGAGGCCATGGTTGTCGAAAAGGTACTGATTGAGGGCCCATATTTAAATTGCTAAAATACTGAGAAAGGTCCTGAGACATAACTTGATTTGAGCTTGGTGGTCGTGGCTGCCATGGTTTCTTGGAACCCATAAATCATAATTTCTCTAATCCTTCACTTGTTCCCTGGAATACTGCCTTTAGCCCAGGAAGATATGGACACAAATTGGTGGACTGAACCTATTCATATATTGCACACGTCTCCACAGTATTTAATGGATATTTCTTTAATGGATCTTTCTTCCTGCACTGAGGGCAGAAGATGGCCATGGTCCTTTCTAACTCCATTTTCTTTTGTTTTGCCTGTAATGTGTCCATCTAAGAGGAAAGTGTACTCAGGATGTTGGTTTTCAAGTTATCCTACAAGTTCCCAATTTCTGCCTTTGTAATTCCTCTGCTGGATGTTTTGGAAGTTCGAATCCCTTGCTTATTCCTTGCAGCCCGTCGTGAACACTGAATGCATAAATCACAAATAGAGTCAAAGTACTCTTTAGATATATCACCCTTTCCTACTATATTCAAAAGGTCTAGAGAGTCCTCCCTTAGGGCCTGGAGAAGAATAATTTTCAAGATATCCTTATCCAGGTCGCTATGGTTGAATCTCTGTAGGGTATATTTGAAACATTCCACACAATCCTCCATATTCTCATTCTCCTTCTGCATAAATTTAAAATTTTCTTCTTTTATATCCCAGGATTTACAATAATCCTGGTACTTCTCTAGAAAAGCTTTCTTCATCTCCTCCCATGAGGAGACAAATTTTCCACCCATACCCATAAACCATCGTAGAGTTGTCCCTTTTAGAGTAGCACGGAATATTTTCAATTTATGAGCATCAACCACATATTCATACCCCCTACAAACAATATCAAATTCAAACAGAAATGTATCTGGATATTTTGAGGAAAGCCCATCGAAGTTAGGCAAAGCAATCAGAGGAATTGGCTTCATCGGTGCATCACCTCTAATGTCTCCAATTGGAAATTCAATTGAGGAGGTTGGACATGCCATGAGTACCCTCCAATAGTCACTCAGAATTTCAATAGTTTCCTATTGTATGACAACTGATGATTGAGGTCGCTTAACAACACTTCCCTGATCACACGGTCAAGAAAATCCCCCCAAATTTCCTTCTGCAGGTGCACTTGGATTGGTTTCTTTTTCTGATCCTCTGCTTGCTACTTCCTCTTCTTCTACTACTGAAGGGAGTACTTCTATTTGATCTGATTCCTTGCTCTCTACTTCTTCTCCTTCTATCGTTGAAAGGGATATCCTTACTCCAGAGGGTAATATTGGTTGTTCAACAGACTGCCCCTCAAATTGCGTGCGAGTCCTTATGCTAACAGTGGCTCGTGAAGATGATTCATCTTCGGATTTCGCAATGATTTCTTGGATGTAGGTGTTCCTACCTAAATCCTTCCTTGCTTTCTTTGGGGGTCCTCCTCTTCCCCTTTTATTTGGATCTTCATTCATGCATTTACAACATTAAAATTCTTCACAGCTCAGGGCCTGGAGTAGGGTAAGAGACCTTCCCTCCCCAGGGCGAGAGAATGGTTTGGAATAGAAAAGAAACAAAAGAAAAAGTAAAACAAACCATAAGCTCGGGGCCTGGAGAAAGGTAAGAAAACTTCCTTCCCCAGGGTGAGAGAGTGATTCTTAAAAAAAAATCCAATCAAGAAAATTCTAGACTCAAGGCCTGGAGTAGGGTAAGAAAACTTCCCTCCCCAGGACTAGAGAAAGGTTTTGGGAGCAAAAATAAAATAAAAATAAGGTGTTTCATAAAGGGGATTGGGAATTACTGTATGATTCTCATTTTAAGGACTTTAAGGGAAATATTTTCTCTCATTGGATGGGGCCTTATGAGATTGATGA
>Ga0115851_100528_pt2 | contig 16663 bp, 16 predicted proteins | sample InSIn2gowninarea_FD_83865 | JGI IMG/M metagenome (GOLD analysis project Ga0115851, IMG submission 83865)
TAACATCATACCCCTTGTCTTCTAACATCGCCACAGAGATGAGATTCTTCTTCAATCCTGGAACATGCATGACTTCCTTCAATACGAAGGGTTTACTAGACTCCCTCTCAAAGGAAATGGTACCGATACTGGTTGCACTATATCTACCATCATCGCCCATCTCGATGTGCACTATAAGATCTTTGTCCTCCAGATCAGAAAACAAATCTCTATCTCCCGTCATGTGAAAAGACGCACCACTGTCCAAGAACCACACCGATCCCGTCACACTTGAAACCAAGCATGCTATCAATGAAAAATCAAGCTCAAACTGCGAGGCTAGAGCCTCTCCTGCTGAAGATCCAGCAGCCTGCTTGTTCTTCTTCTTCTGCGGACAATTAGTGGCATAGTGTCCATGCTGGTGACAGTGAAAACACTTCACCTTAGACATGTCCTGCTTCTTGCCTTTTGCACCAGACTGAGAAGCTTTCTTGCTCTTCCCTTTCTTTAATTCCTTGATCAATAGTTTATGCTGATGTTTCGATTTTCTAAGCTCATATAGTGTAATTTTAGCTCTCTTATTCTTCATGCCTTTGACTATGTTGTATTCCCTATCAATAGAAATTAACAAAGTGTTGGATGAGGGAAAAGAATTAGATTGAGGAGGAGATGTCTGAGTAGACTTGGGAGAATATTTCTTACCTATTTATTTTTCTTTGACAACAGGAGTTCATGACTTCTTTTTTTTTACTTGTTTGTGGAAAATCAACAGTTCTCTTGCTTCTGGTGGTCACAGGTAAAGCTTCTTCTTCTTCTTCATTGTCTAAAAAAGGAAGAATGAAAACCCACATTCCATGTACTTCAACCATCTATTCATCATCATTTGTTGATACTTCTTCTTCTTCCAAATCCAATTTAGCATTTGATATTGTATTTGGAGGTTTAGGATCAAAGATGGGATTCCTTTTGAAAGGTCTAAGTACTTTTTGCAAATCTTCAAGATCAAAAGGATCTTTAGGTGTTTTCTCCTTCAATTCGTCTTTGAAGGTTACCATTTTGGATTTTGTTTCTTCTAATGCATTTTTCTTAACTAAGGCTAAAATTGGTTTCTCTACAACTATAGCTTCTTTCATGTTTTCAGCCAAGGTTGGCTTAGCAACTCTATCAACAAAAATAGTTGTATTTGAAGGGAGAGTAGAAATGTACCATTCATTTTGTACTTCAACACTTGGTTTGGATGCCACTGGGATTTTATTTAACAATTTATTAAAACATGAATTGAAATCCTTAATTGGCTCTCTAGATTCAACTTTTAAGTTGGAGAGATCATTAAGAAGAGTTGTTTTTCAGCGGTCATCTTCGCACTTGGTTAGGAATTATTCTTGGAAGACATTCCAATTATCAATGGAACCAGATGGTAATCAAAAGTACCAGGATCTTGCTGATCCTTCAAAAGTATAAGGGAATAGTCATACAACAACATCTTCTTATACAACTCCATTTAGATTTATATATAACATGAAGTTGTTTATATGTTCTTCAGTAAGAAGACCATCATCGGGATTGAATTTTGGCAACCATTTTTCTGGGTGGGAAGGTAACAGATGTAATGGTCCTTCCATTTGAACAACTCCTATATTTTTCCATGTTCTTTGAGCCATTATGGGTATCTGTGTGGAATAAGTCGCACCAGTGGTAGAAGGTGATTGTGTGGACGAAGATTGTTTTCTTGTACCGTATAAATGAATATTTGAGATGATGAAGTGGATGATTGGATAGAATGAGTTTGTGACGAAGATGATCAAATAAATGAAGGAGTTTGTGGTGATGGTGAAAGAATATCACTATGGGTTTCAAACTCGGATTTCTTATTTTTCCTTCGAGGAGGAGGTAGACGAAATTCAAATGGAGGTATTCCAAATTTTCACTCTGAGATCTGGTTAATCTTCGAGAGGAAGGAAAATATGAAGAAATAATGGCTTGAAATAATTTAGATTCTTCTTGAGACAGAGAAATCCCTTCTAATTTATGAATTAAATATTGTACTTCAAGAGTTTCTACAGAGGAAGGTTGATCTGATTTCTTTGGGGAAACACTAGTGGATTGTAAAGATTTTTTCACAATTTCATGTTTAGGATTTGGAGATTTGGAATGTGACCGGGAAGTTGGAGGTGATAGTGAGGTTGTTTTACTCTTACAATGGCTTTATGATTTATATTTACTTTCCATTCATAGCCTTAGCCCTCCTTCTAGTGCCAAAATGTTGAAGCCTTGAAATTCATAGCGACAACATGGGGGATAACCACCCGGTCGAGGACTTGAATATCATACCTTATTTTTTTGGGTTGGTGGCTCCAGTTGGATTATGGGACCAATTTCCCAATCTTGAAAAGATGGTAGGATGGGGTGTGTGTTTGATTATCAAAGTTAACTTGGTAGATGAGCGTGGTTTCAATAGAAAAATCAAACTATCTATATATATTACTATTTACCTGGGCTTAAATCAATATTTGTGCAATCTAGATAAATGACTACCTTGAATGATAAGGAAAATTATTCATACAAGAAGTATAAAACATTCATGAAACAACTATTTTGATTATATAGTTAATCGAAAGGGTTGACTGTGAAAATTATCGCATCAAATGTCTAACAGAATTTTTCTTATCAAAATTAAAAGAGGATGGCAACTCAACTATATTTCAAAAGTGAAGGAATAACAGGTTGTATTAAAACATAATTGACAAACAATGTACATATAAAAGAAAAAACTTAATCATTCATAAAATAATCACTACGCACTGATAAAAGTACCTGATACGAGATGATTAATCCATATACTATAAGTTGCAATCCATGCATTATCTCTAAGATTGATCATAGAAAAACATAAGTGCATTTCTTAACAAACTTTCTCAGATAAACTTTCATAGACTAGATCTTCAAAATTAAAGAAAACTTTAAAAAGTACATAAGTGTATGTTTTTTAAAGAGTCAAATAAAATTGTTAGACCCCTTTCTAAATACATGAAAGTGGTTCAAATATAAAAAAAATATTATAAAAATAGCTAAGCACTAAATTTTGAGTGAAACAACTCTCCTTAAAATTAGTGCCAAAAATGCAAAACTAAAATTGATTTAAAACTTAGAAAAAATTGATCTTGATTAGTGTTCGCTCCTCATTTGCTTCCACTTCTCATAGATATCCATCATAGCTTGAACTCCTAGAGGCTGCTTGATGCTTATCTTTACTTGTCCCACATAAAGTTTATATGATAATGATGGTGTCATATGGAGGATAGAATTGGTTAAGCATCGTAGGGACATCAATTGAATATGCAGTTTTACCAAATATGACCAATAAGCCTCCCAATTTAAATGCAACAATTGTTTGATCTATTTTTTTTTGTTGTAAGACTTTCGTACCAAATTGACTGCAAATTATCAATCTCGAGCAGATTTCTTGGCAAACATATTTGAATAAAACCTACATACAAAAGATTATCATTAATAGTTTCTATCATATTATTATATGTTTCTCTTGCACTAGAAACTTCCCTTTCAACCTATTTTATTTGGATTTTCCAATCATTGAAGAGAATGTCCTTATGAGCTTCTTTGATATTTGGAAACTTTGTTGTCTTTCCCTTTGGATTGTCTTGTCATGTGATCAAATTTGCAATCTTCTCATGTATTTCTTCAAAATTAACTTTAGCATCAGTGAATTGACTCACTAATGCATCAACTTCTTTGCATGATGGACTAATTTCTATTATCTGCTTACAAAATATGGAATGTTTCTTTGATAGCAATGAATTTATTTCTAAAGCTTCTTTGATGAATTCTTTGACTTTTGGGAAATGCTTTATTTCTATCTGCAGTAAATCGCAGTTGTGAACTTTTAGTGTCTTTGACATTTAATTCTCCTTGGAACTGGAATCTTAAGCACTCAAAACTCTGTTGCATTTGTTCAAGTTGTGATTTAATATGTTCCTATGTATTCTATTTTTTTTTGTTAATTGATCTTCCATCTGCCTTATTCTTTCCTTTTTTTCTTTGATCAAATTTCTTACTTCTTCTTCTTTGTCAATTTTCGCAGAAGCATAAGCTGATGCAAACTGAGATAATTTGGTCAAATTTTTAGATGGATCAATAGGCGTATCTTTCCAAAAAACATCGATTGATTTGTTGCCTAGGAGGGTAATAGCATCATGGTCAATTTTTCTCTCTTTCCTTTTCCTTTTCATTACTTCTCTATGTTTGGGACTATAAAAAATATCCAAATGTGGAATTTCCTCCTCTTTCAAAACAATTTCTGAAGAAGGAAAAGTAGGAATTACTTCGATATCCTCTGAAGTAGTGAGAGATTTTTTTGAAGATTTCTTGGGATGTTTTGGTGTTTTGGGAAAAGTTTTTGTTTGAATTGTACCACCTTGTGGTTCATTGATGATTTTTTCAAACTCCCCCCATTATTTTTTCATTTGGTCCTGATCAAGTCCTTTCTCAGTACTCTTATTGTTGGAAGGTTCTTCTTTGTCTTTCTCTATAACATATTCCTTCTTTGGTTGAACATATTTGGATGTTTTATTTCCATCCTCTTTTGAGACATTAGTAGAAAACATTTCTTCCTGAGATTCTTGTGGGATTATTTTAAGTAGATTCAAAGGCACATGCGTTAACCTTTGATGTCTATACTCCTTAAATTCTGCTAATCACCTGGATTCAGTCAGAGGGTAGCTAAACTCTGTACTCATGAAAACTGTTCAACTGCTTCAAAAAGATCATTAAAACGATCATCCTTAAGAACAAATGCTTTAACCTTAACAACCATTGTAAAATCATATACAACCTTTATAGGGTTGTATTGTATGGCTCGAAAATCAACAAGGTTCAAACTATGAATGTGTTTGACTTGGAATTATACACGTCTGAAGTCATTTAAGCAATAAACACCACACTAAAGTGGAAAAGTGGGCCATAGATATTTTCTGGACTCTGATAGATTTGGTTACACCTTTGCTAATCGTCTGGTATGCAATTTTTATGGCTAACAACTTATCAGGGATATACCACGGAAGTACATGTGGTGGATAAGTGCTCCCAAAAACTCTTATATATGTAACTAGTTTTTCTCCAAACCATCTCGCCACAAGTTGAATATCAACCTTGGATTATTCTGATAACCTTGGGGATTTCTTGTCAAAGACAGCCTGATGAATAGGGAGCATAACCCCTGACAAACTTGATAGAAATTTTCACTGAAACAAGATTTTTGAAGAACTTTATGATACACATGGATTTTCATGGGATCATGATGAGTCCACTTCCATCCCATAATTGGAAAATGAAAAATGAAACATACAACATCCATGACATAGGCATACATATAAAATGGATGAATGGTTCTTGTACTAGCATAATGGTTCCTTCTATATTCTATGATATGGCAAGCTAAGTTATTTGACAAAAAATTTTCCCAATCCATGACTATATAATTAGAAGCGTCATCAATGAGAGGCACCCATTCAACTGAAAACTTGGTAGCATGTGCGTACCCAAATAGTCTACATAGTATTGCCGCAAAGTATAAATAAGGAGCAATGAGAGAAGCTACTGAATACATACCAGTTCAATCCATCTTGTGCTTGCTTCGATTTTCCCGCCATTGTTTTATAACTTTAAGGGGTTCATAATTTTTAGCAACAAATTTCTTCACAAATGCTTTATCATAAACCTTGTGCGGTGGAGGTAAATGATACATTCTTCTGATATCTTCTGGTTTAAAGGAGCCGATGACCACTTGCCTTGAGGTCATGAATTCGTTGTCCTCCATATTCACATTTTCAATAACCCATTTGACCATATTATTGTAGGGTAAAATTTTTTTCCTGGCTACTATCTTATGAAAAACAAAGCATGCAACTTTGAGATAAGAAGTGTCTAAGCATTGGATACCATCTATCATGGCTTCCTTCTATATTTTCTTCTCAAATAGAGCATAAACATTTTCTCAAGAGCCAGCACCACACTCTGGTATACAACTTGTATCAGAAAATAAAGGTGATGACTCCAATACATCTTTAGCCATGGACTGTGTTACCTTTCCCTTATTCATCTTGATCATCCAGTTGAGTAATCGAGTCTCTCTTACAGTCCTGTCACCACTAAGAATATGATAATGATATTAACTAGGATGAGAAATACGAGTATAATGGAATGAAAATACAAAAAACTTATTGAAATTAATGTAACTGAAACACTTAAATGCATCCATAATGGTGAGAAGGCATTGAATTTCTTTAGCCATATGATCATACATATCCATACCCTAAAACGATATCCACTTAAGATTCAGATTAACTCACATTATTTCTAACAATATTTTCGAAGCAGATCATTAAAACTGGTTAACGTACGACCCTTAATATGTGAAATATAATTTAATGTCATGTGAGTGGGTCCATATTCCATCACAAATTGGCTATTCACGATGCCACATGATATGTTTTCTTACCATTTTTACGATTCTGCGATTTGCGAAATTGTGATCTGACGGATGCGAACATAATTTGATATTACAGTTAATTCATTTGTCAGGTCCATTGTCACATTGCAATATGTAAATGATGGTTTAATATGTTTTATTTCCTTTTTGCAATGCGAAAACTCTGACATGATTTGACCGAAAAGGAATATTCTTATATTTTGTGCATTTCGCAAATCGCTTATGTTCAAATTGGTAATGTTAACTATCGCACACAAGATTTTGCAATAGCGGAATGCGATTTAATCTTTGGAGCGGGTTTTTGGATTTTTGTTCAGATTTTAATGAATTTTAAATCAAATTATTTTCTAAAGGGCCCCCATTTGTTATCTAAAGGATTCTATCAGATGGGGTTTGTTGTATAGCACAAAACTGTGTTAAACACTCGTGTCAAATTTATGTGTGTGCATGTGTTTTAATCTCAAGTATTTTCCATTGCATGTTGAATGTTAAGAAAATTTGTATCTTGATGAAATTTAATATTGGTTTTAGATTTTAGTTGCCTTCGACTTCCAATAAATTCATCTAAGTAGTTGCAAAGTTTCAAGAAAATTAACAAAATTGATAGTTGTTTCAACTCTGATGCCTATTTCCATCATTTTAAAAAAGAATGTTGATAGGAGGGGAAATTGTTTTTCTATATTTGATTAGAATATTGCCCCAGGATGGACAATTTTCTTGTAAAATTCCATCCCTAGAGCTAGCCCATATTGGTTAAAAGGATTTGTCATAGAATTTACATAACCAAAAGGCCATTATTTACAATAAAGTAAGAAGAGTTGATTGCTTTATGGATTCGACATATTTGACTTTTGTAGTCTCCAATAAATACATATAATGCAAATGTTATATTGCGATAAATTTCTTGAATGTAGTGTATTTTAACATGCATGCTATGGTTGCTATAATTTTAAATTTTAAAAGTATATGTAACTAGCACAACCACATTAGTAAATGTGATTAATATACACCCGTTGGTGCAATTTTTCACCCTCTATACACCATTTATTGTTTGAAAATGATGCCAATCAATGTATATCAACCACATTTACTAATGTGGTTGTGCTAGTTGATGGATGATGTGCATGGGGAGGATTAGCATACCATGGTTAACTATGGTTGACTATGGCTAAATATGTTCAATTTATGGTTAAGGAGGGTTTATTATGGTCAATATATAATTGACTATGGATGACCATGGTTGTCCACAACTAACTATAGTTCACTATTATAGATTATGATTCACAATGGTTGACCATGGTTGTTCATATTTGATCATGGTTTATGATGGTAAACTATGGAGAGGGTTTTTACTATGGTTTACCATGGTTGAATATAGATGGGTATGTTAACCATGGTTGATGAGGGTGAGCATGGTTGAACGTGGTTTAACCAATTTGATAATGGGAGAACATAGTTTAACCAATTTGACCATGGTTGACCATAGTTTTCTATCAATGATTATGGTTGTGCATGTTGACAATGAATGACCATGATTGACCATGTTAAACCATGGTGACCTTGGTTGAGAATGTTTGACCATTCTAACCATGGTTTACCATATTGGGCATGGTTTGACCATGGTTTTTCAAGGTTGACTATGATCAATTAGAGATGACCATGATTGGTCATGGTTGAACATCATTGAGTATTGCTAACCATGTCTAACTAAAGTTTATGGTTGACCATGGTTAACCATGAAAACAAGAGTCAACTATGGTTGATGTTGGTTGACCATGCTAACTATAATTATCTACGGGCTAACCATAGTTATAGTTATTTACGATTGATTGAAGATGACCATGCTTACTCATAGTCATATGAGGTTAACAATGGTTGAATATGGTTGAATATATGGTGACTATGGTTAATCGAAGATGACCATGATTTCTCATTGTCGACTAAGGTTGACCATGGTTGACTATGATTTCCCATGATTGTTTGTGGTTGACTGAGATTTACATGGATGACTATGGCTAACTATGGTAAACCTTAGTCAACCATGATAACCATGCTTTGGTTTTTGTTTATCACATTACATCAATGATTTCTTATTTCTCACATTATAGCATTGATTAATGTTTGTCACATTACAATGCAAATTTCTTTCTCATCATATACGATGTTAAATTTCGTCCATCACATTATGATACTCATCTTTGTTTATTAGATTATGATATTGATATTTTTTTGATACATTTTGATGTTGATATTTATTTGTTATAGAGCAAGGTCAATTTTTAAACATGGTTGTCTATGGTCAACTATGCTTGACTATAGGTGAACATTGTTGATCATGATTGTCAATGTTTAACTATAGATGAATATGGATGACCATGTTAACCATGGATTACCATGGTAACCATGATTGACCATAGTTGAGTTGGTTTAACCATAATTGAATATGGTTGCATTGTTGAGAAAATTTATAAAAACTTATATTAAAAACTAAATATTGAAAAAGCTTAAATATTAAATCAATATTAAACCCTATCAAATATAAATACTAACTCTTATTCATAAACCTTAATATTAATTTTATTAATAAACCTTATTAATATTAATAAGAAAAATAATATTCATATTTTCATTAATATTTTTAAAATTAAATATTAAATTAATCTTAAATATTATTAAATATAAACCTTAATAAATATTGTTACGAAACCCTTTAAATAAAATCTTATTGAACCTTATTAATAGAAATTGTTATTAAACATTTTAAAAACTTATTAATATTAATTAATATTAATATTAATACTAATATTAAATTATTATTCTGAAACAATTTTAAACCTTGACTATGATTAATGTTGACTATCATTGACATGGCTGACTAAGGTTGACTATGGTAAACTACAGTTGAATATGGTCGAATAAAGTTGCAACACTCTCCTCCCACATTTACCGAAGCTAACCAATCCACTGGGGTAAACATGTGATGAGAGGCTACAATGTGTGATTCAACTCCCCAAGTACAGTTAAGGAAGTGGAACTGAAAAAAAAACAACCAAACTGACCTTCCTTGAGAGCTTAACCAACCCTTCCAGGTGCTTAACCGCTGAGAAAACTTATCTTTTTATTGTCCTGTTAGAGCCTAGATTTACCTCAGGCTGAAAAGGTAAGATTCTAGGTCCACATCAAACCATGCTGAGCCTCGTAGCTAGCCCTATGAGGATAGGAGAGGGCTCTCTCCGAGTCAATCTCAGCAAAAGATAATCGATGGGGCTTGAGATGACTGAAATACAAACTAATTTTAGGCTAGGTATGAAGTGCAAGGATTTGATTTAATTTTTTGGGAGTTGTGTTGGAATCAAGGGAAAGGCAAATTTGGGTTCGGGGATGAGGCCAAATTTTTGCAGAGTTCCAGTTGGGGCAACGTAGGCAGTAGTTTTGATGCTTTAGTTTAAATGAATGGATGGAAAAGACTGCTGAGGAGCTAAAGAGGGCAAGAGGGTACCAAGAATCCTCTTCAAATTGGAGAAAACATTGAAAACTAAACAAAATTTAAGGCAGAGCACAATAAACTCATGAATTCTACCTTTGTTACTCAATTTGTTTAATTTCAGAAGAAAGGAGAAGGGAAATGGCATACATAAAACATTAATGAACTTATGGTTACATGAAGAAACACACCATAAAAAAATAAAGCCACAAGGATCCCAACAAGTGTTGCAAAACCCTGGTTTTTCCTTTTCCAAAAATGCATAAATCAGATGTACAATGGAATGCCGAGCAATCCCAAGTGTCCAACCCTGAAAATGACTGAGAAATTACATGATATAGACAAGCCTAACTCCTTCCCATGCCTCTAGGGGTTGAGCTCATTATTTTAGGGGCTGTTTCAACCATATCTAAACAAGGAACGGAAAAATAGGCAATGAAACAACTTGCCTCTACATGTTAGGAAACTGATTCATTCAGTTGTTTTTCACTTTTTAGTGAATGAATCTAATAAAACAAGTAAATATGTGCCAAAATTACATCATGTTCATGAAATTACATCAAGGTAGATCAAGAGTTACATGAAAAAGTAAAACTGGTCAAAACTAGGCGAAATTCTGAGCTGAAGAGTGAAAAATAGGCCAAAATTCTCTATGCGCCGCGCCCAAAACCTGTATGCATAACACAACTTTGGAGCTGATTTTGATGTACTTCCCAAAGTCCAAATTGAGCCCAAGATAGCTTGTTAGAAACCACTACCTGTTTACCTTCAAACCCAACTGGAATTTCTGGATTTGGATGTCACTTTCCCTTCCAAAACATCAGTCTCCTAAGACTGCTTCCTGTGTGTGGAAAAAGTGGCAGAAAGGCAATTTTCAAGGTGTTTTTGACACTTTAGGCCACCCAAAACTTGATGAAATATCTCAGCCATTCCTGAGCATGCATAATTTATCATAAAAAACCCAAAAATATCAAGTTTTCCTCCAGAAGATGTCCCAATCATAAGCGTGTGCCAAGTGGCGCTACGCGTTGGGCAGAAAACTCAGTTTTGTGACCAAAAAAAACAAAAAATGACAAAATTTTCTCTAAATTCCTTGAAATTTGGACTGAAGATGCCTCATAAAGTATCATGCTCATTGAAAGAGGCTTCTGCCAAGTTTCGAAGTCTATCCTCCCTTTTATGGCGTTTCAGTGCCCTCCTGTTGCATGCAGTTTCAGTTGTGAAGTCACTGTCTTGGTCATATAATGTATCGGTGTTTTCCTTCATGGTGTTTCAAAGTTTGTTTGGCTTCAATGAGATGAAGAATGAGAATTTGGTGTAATTTCCAAATGTGGGAGGGACTATGGGAAATAGGGTAGTGTGGACAGTGGGGTCTTGTCAAGTGATAATTTGCCCTTTAGAGTTTTGACAAATGTAGGAAAAATGGATAGTTATTTAAATGTTTGGGTATTGTTTGGGGTAAATTGAGGTTTTGAGAATTTTACAAATGATATGGGGAAAAGGAGAATAATGGGAAATGAAATGATTCTATGAATGGGAAATGACTTGGCATATTAGGGACTCTCTGCAAGTGATATGGGAGAGTGATAGTGATAGGGAATGATAGGGGAGGTGTGTAATGGTAATATTAATAGTGAGGGGGAGGAAAAAAAACAATGAGGAATAGAAAATATTGGTACCAAAATTAACTTTAAAACTCTACTTTCAAAACCATGGAGCAAATCTCAACATGGTGATTGAGTTTGGTTTTGGAATGTAAATCCTCATAACCAATCTCAAACATTTTTAAATGACAACTGGAGGGTCACATGAACTATTTGAGCAGAAAAAACTGAGTCAATTTGAGTTTTAGGAAGCAATGACTGAAAATTAGCGTTTTAGGCATATGTGCCACACACCAAACCCAATGTGCCGTGCGCGCCATGTGCGCCACACCTGTGCAATTTTACACTGCGGAAAATGGCCCTATGCACCGCGCACGCCCAGTGCATCATGCCACTTAGCCAACATGCCATGCACCAAAATTTACACACAGTTTGCCTTCAATTCAATTGCGTTGCTCCTCCACGTTTCTACTTTGGCTCTTTGATGTATTTAGTATGCAAATGAACTCTTGGAACACAAAAATGATATATATGCCAAGGATTTAACTCTTGATTTTCAAAAACCAATTTGTCATGTTGCAAACTTTGACACTTCACTTTGAAACTCTGTTTTGCTTCTTTGTCGCTCTTGGACTGAATGGTTTGATTTTCACTTGTCTTGTAGGGATGAATGGCCTGGAATTTTGCAAAGGACCAAAGCTGCGCCTGAAGATTTTTGACAACTGAAAAACCTTGAAAATATACATGGCAATTTATTACAAAGAACAAAATGACGATTTTCTTCAAAACAGAGTTTTGAAGAAAAGTCATGATCAAATATTGCGATGACGAAATTTGCGATGAAAACTTATTATGAAACCTCCCTCATGCGTCTGCTGGCATTACTGGACACTTTAAAAAACAAAACCATAGACCTACTAACTGAAATGACTCTTTTCTGACCAAGAAACCATCCATGACTATGAATGACTGTAAAATTGATTTTGATAAACTTTGATGATCAGACATGAACCAGCAGATACATGACATGAGGGAAATTGAAACACAAGAACCATCCGTCAGAAAATCGATGCTTCTAATGGAATGAAACTGACTGGATGAATGAGACACCTAAAAAAATGAAATGCGATAAAGAGTTTTTGATCTCTGACAGAGGTATGACCAGACCGACTCTAACATTGGCTCCAATGGGGATGGTAGCTCCTTGGAGGTGCCAAGAACTGTAGATCTTTGGGAGAGCAGAAAGTGCCTTCGTCCATTGGGCTATGGAGTTGAAACACTAAAACTGACATTATGCAGACTGACTTTGACTCAAAACTAAAATGGAAAACCATAATAAGACCAAACATGACTAAATCATAACTAACAAACTGGAAAGATGCTCATAATTGAGCTTATTCATCAAACCTACTCTAATTGTTCTTTTCAGCGCCTCATCAAGTGAAATGGAACAGCCAATGCAACCAGGAAAGTATTCCGACTGGTATTTGATTTCTTCCCAAATGCTTTCTGATGTGCAGGAAAAGGGAAGAATCGAAAGGTAACTCCCATGGAAACTTGGAATCAAGTTGATTGCTGATAAACTTGCAAATCATGAATTGACTGGATGACTTTAAGAATACTGTGAAAGGATCTTCATAAGCGTCACTATTGATTTCCATTAACACATTACTGCTCTGGTCCAAGTAGTCTTCATCGCTGAATATTGAGATTTTCCTCACATCTGCGCTGTCTTTCTTTGGTGATAGAAGTAGGCTGTCAAAAGGATCCTAAATTTCATGAATAACCAAACTCCGTTACTGATTCCAAATAGAACAAAAGTCTCCTTTATCAATCTCCTCATATGACTGCAAACCTTGGTATGGGGTATGCAATGAACAATCTATTAAACAAGAAAATGAAGGCGACTTTTGAATAAGATTATTATCAACATTCTTATCTGGCACATGGTTAGCCAATGGGGAAGAACTTTTACAGCAAACATCATCCAACACACGAGCAATAGGATCATCAAAAATTTGAGAAGATTGCTGCGATGTATCCATTAAAACTATATGATATTTTATTGGATGTTCATCTTTTTCTTTAGAGATATTACAAATATTCTACCTTATAAACTGAAATGCTTTGAAACAAAAGGGTACAGAATCCTCTTGCATCATTAGATCATGTATTTCAGATTCCATGCCTTCATCTACAATCTGATCTTCAATTACGTTTGGTGGCTGCAAATCTAGTGTTAGGGAGGGTTTTGTATCCAAAATGATTTCATCAATAACAACCTGCTCCAGAATTTCGCTATCTGTCTCATACTCAACATTAAAACTGAGAGATGGTTGACTTCCTACAAGCTGTTCATTTGAAGATTTACTATGCAATTTACCCTTCAAAAACTAAAATGGTTCAAAACAGAAAGGTAGGGAATCTTGTTGTATCATTTGATCATATGTGCCAGCTTCCATGTCTTCATGTGCAACTTGACAATCAATGGCATTTGGGGGCTGGAAATCTGAATATGAGAAGTCTGGAACAAGGTTTTTATTTCGCTCAAGATGGTCCAGATCAAGACTTGTTGACAGTTGATTTCTGATTGCATGAAAATTGTCTCTAATGAACTGAAATGAATCAAAACAAAAAGGTAAAGATCCTTCACTTACCTCACAATTTTCTGCACTTTCCTCATCATTGTCATAGCTTATATGCATCAGTTGATCACTGTACTCGAGCTGCTGAAAGTGAACTTCCTCCTTCCACAAACTAGCTACTGATTTGTCTGCAAGATTAGCTTCTGTTTGGAGGACATAATCATCATCATACTGATCAAACTGAGGCAAATCGTCAATATAAAAGACATCATCAAGCATACATGTCATATCAATAGATCTCTCTTCTCCAAGATGATCTATAAGACAATCATTATCACAACCGGGATAAGAAAGAAAATGTTTTGGATCAGCAACTTCTTCTTCTTCAACCAGTGAGCCATGGGCTTGAACATCATAATCATTCCTTGCGGTGATCTTTTGCATCATCTCTTCCACTGCACTTACCAAAACATCAAGCTTAACCTCTAGAGATGTTGATTCCCCTGGATCTACGTTTTTCATCTCTTCTTCCTTCAAATTTTCCCTTCGAATCAGCAAATGAGCCTCTACATCTATTGCACTATTCTGCATCTCTTCAAGTGTTGCAAGATTCCTTTCTCTCAGCTGAAATTCCATTTCCGGATCAAAGGCAAGTGGGTAGTGCAAGAGAGCAGATCTAGGAGGAGGCCTTATATCAACTGGCATCGAATAATAAACTTGGTTAAATCTGGCTAAAAACTGTTGTATTGTCTCCCCTGGCAATCTTTTCCACTGGTTATACTCTTCTATAATCAAGAAAAGGTTTTGTTTGATCATCCACCTGTCGAGGAAAACTTTGACGAACTGCTGGAAATCTGAGATGCTCGCATTAGGCAAGGTTTTGAACCAACTCTTGACTTTGCCTTGCAAAGAAAGAGCAAAAAGCCTTATACTGACATCTTCTTCATCAATTTCAAAAAGGTCTAGAAAAGTCTCAACATTTTTCACATGTTGCTCAGCGTTGACATTCTTACATTCACTGTCAAATCTCAGCAAATATAGGTAATAATTTGCAGGGAAAGCATGGAGAACAGAAGGTAAAACAAGAGGTTTATACCTATCTGGGACTATAAAAGGTGTAGGAGTATATACAAGAGCTATGGGATCAGTTTTGTTTTCTTTACGCTCATCACTCTGAAGAGAGTCATCATAAGATGTGGGAAAAGTAAGGAGGCCAGGATCAAAAGGAAACTTAGTATTTACACTTTTTGAATAGGTCGAGTGAAGATTTTGATCACCTTTATGATACAACAAATTCTGAAAAACTTTCAGGACAGCTTCAAGAACAACAAAGAAGTAATTTACAAGAAAGTAGACCAGATCTTGAATACCATTCCACTTTGGATACCCGAACTTTGTGTAAGATCCTTCCATTTTCTTAGAGAAAAAGTTAGTCCTCCAGTGGAGTCTCTACATTGAGTTGGAGTCACTAGGTGAATGTTTTCAGCCTTCTTATGTCTGATTGTTGTCCACCATCAACAATCAGATCTAAACCTAATTACAAAATTGTACTGGGGCAATTTGTAGGTTAGATACTCTGTTTATAAGACTAGACTAGAGATTGACTGAAGTAGCTTTTATCTACTTGCGCTAATGCAAAGAAAAAGCGTTTCGAAGGCTACCTGGCTAATCTTCAGACTCCGTTTGTAGTTTATAAAATGAAGAATACCAACAAATAAACAATTTCTTCCCCAGTATGGTCGCCCCTATGTTAGAGCCTAGATTTACCTCAGGCTGAAAAGGTAAGATTCTAGGTCCACATCAAACCACGCTCAACCTCGTAGATAGCCCTACGAGGACAGGAGAGGGCTCTTTCCGGGTCAATCTCAGCAAAAGATAATCGATGGGGCTTGAGATGAATGAAATACAAACTAATTTTAGGTTAGGTATGAAGTGTTAGGATTTGATTAAATTTTTTGGGAGTTGTGTTGGAATCAAGGGAAAGGCAAATTTGGGTCTGGGGTTGAGGCCAAATTTTCGCAGAGTTCCAGTTGGGGCAAGGTAGGCAGTAGTTTTGATGTTTTAGTTTAAATGAATGGATGGAAAATACTTCTGAGGAGATGAAGAGGGAAAGAGGGTACCAAGAATCCTCTTCAAACTGGATAAAACATTGAAAACTAAACAAAATTTATGGTAGAGCATAATAAACTCATGAATTCTACCTTTGTTACTCAATTTGTTTAATTTCAGAAGCAAAGAGAAGGGAAATGGCATACATAAAACATCAATGAACTTATGATTACATGAAGAAACACACCATCAAAACACAGAGCCACAAGGATCCCAACAAGTGTTGCAAAACCCTGGTTTTTCCTTTTCCAAAAATGCAGAAATCAGATGTACAATGGAATGCCAAGCAATCCCAAGTGTCCAACCCTGAAAATGACTGAGAAATTACATGATATAGACAAGCCTAACTCCTTCCCATGCCTCTAGGGGTCTAGCTCATTATTTTAGGAGCTGTTTC
>Ga0115851_100611_pt1 | contig 16661 bp, 13 predicted proteins | sample InSIn2gowninarea_FD_83865 | JGI IMG/M metagenome (GOLD analysis project Ga0115851, IMG submission 83865)
CACTTGCTATCGGAGATTGGATAAATAAAGTTTATGTACAAAAGTTTTTGTAACTCAGCTTTCACAATATATTTCAGGTGAGGGTTGAGTCTCCATTGGGGTTGGCGAATGGGTCTAACATCCTTTTTTGTATAAATGTGGTGCGTACACAGCTGGGGATCAATTCCCTTCATGTCTGGATAGTCCCATGCAAAAGCTCCCTTATATTTTCTCAATAGTTGGACCAGCTTTTCTTATTTTTTAGGAGTCAGGTTACTATTAATGTTCAAGGATTTTCCTGGCTCAATCTCAATAGTTTTGCTGTTTGAAACAGAGGTAATGGGTATTGTTTGGTCATGAGTGTCTTTGAGAGGATCTTCTTCTAGTTCATTGTCAAATGTTGCCTCTATCATGTGACATTGTACATGGGATCTGGATTCAGATTGGTTAATGAAGTTGTTAATAATGTCATCCTTTGTTTGATCTTTGAAATTGAGGGCATCTTCTAGGGTTAATGGGGACCTAATATTTTCTGTGAGGTATTATACAGGTTGTTTGTTATTTTTTATTATTGTTACACTTGGCTGGGCTGGAGGGTATAGAGCTAGATTCTTGATATTACTCCCTCTAGTTATGGTCATACTGCCTTGTCGGCAACCAATGTAAGCATCAACAGTCACAAGCCAAGGTCTACCTAAGATTAATGGGTGTCCATCGAGTCGGTTTTTGGGGTTGATTATCAGAAAGTCAGTAGGATATTCCCAGGAATCTACGAATACCATTACATCATGTAGTGTACCTTTTGGCATAACTACTGGCCGGTTAGCCAATTTTAATGATGTAGAGGTTGGTTCCGCTAATTTAATACCCAATTTTTGACAAGTGGTGGTTGTTAAAATATTAATTGCAGCCCTTAAATCAACTGGGGCATTTGAAAAAGTTTTTCCATTGATTTGCACTGTCACTATAGGATTCCTTAGGTCTTCATATTTGGTAGGTGTTTCTCTTCCTGATAACAGATCAGATAGGGTGCCAACTACTTGGACTATTCGGTTAGTTGTTATTCTCCTCTTTGGCTTCCTTATACATAACCCTTTGATTTTTTTCGCATATACTAGGATATCTTGGATAGCTTGGAGGAGTGGGATTTTTATACACAAGTTTCTTAATTCTCCCAGAATACCAAAGTCAGGATGTTCTATAGGGCATGGTATGATTAATCGTTCTGGGAATGGGGGAGAAGATGTGGTTTCTTGGTCATGAGTTTGTCCTTTGACCACATCTTCTTGTAATGGTTGTTCTGTGGATAACTGATTTTCAACTTGAACATGTTTGTCTCCCTCAGTTTCTATTATGTGCCCAGACCTTGATTCAAGGTCGTTGCACTCCCTTACATCGGTTTCTAGTTCTGATGTTTTGATTATTTGAACATATTGAACCGATCTATTATTTGGGCTTGGGTTGGGTTGGGCTAGGAGTTGTGGTCTTAAGTTGGACTGGGGGTTTTGTTGTATTGTATATGGCGCTAGCAGTGTGGGTTGAGGAAGTGGGATGGTTCTAGCTAGCTGATTCATCGGTCTTTGCCAGTTTGGCTGCCAGGCTTGACTCTGCGAAATGGGAAGGGACCACTGTGTTGGATATGCATTGTTTTGCCAATATGGTGGAGAGTAGGAAAAATTTGGCCAATTAGATTGGCTTGTTTGATTTGGCCATGCTGATGAAGGAAATGGTTGTTGTGACCAGTTTGAAAAGGGTGGTTGATTTTGCCCCATTGTATTATATTGCTGAGAGTGATATTGCGGAGGTTGGAAAGAAGAAGATGGATCGGAGGGCATACCTGGTTGTCATGGCTGCCATTGGCGATGTTGATTGAGTAGGTACATTGGTAGAATATTGCCAGATTTTTCTCTGCTTTTACTTGTTTTTGTTTGGTTTGCAAAATATCGAGCTACGTTGTCAGAGTCCCCAATATATCAGTTTTGAAATTCTCTAGTAAATTCCCGATTTCTGCGTGGGTTACTCCTCCACTGACGATCTTGATGTCCCTTGTGAGCATGTCACATTTTGTTGGTTTTAGCCTTGTACTGCCTCATGAACTCTTGATGCACAAATAAATAATGTCAACAAAATTTTCTTGATAAATGTCACCTTTTCCCATAATATTTAGTGTTTCAACCCATTGTTCCTTCATTCCTTTAATTAATGTTTTTTTAATACATTGTAAGGAGGGTAATGTTGCATAAGGAGATCTCTGAAGATTATACTGAAAAAGTTCAACATATTATTCTAGTGTCTCATTAAGTCTGGCTACCATCTGAAATATTTCATCCTTTAACTCTCTAGACCTACAATAATCTTGATATTTCTTCAGGGAATCTTCTTCATCTGATCCCAGTTGTTTATGACACCTCCACCTAACCCCATAAACCATCATAAAATAGCCCCTTTTAATGTAGAGGGAAACAATTTTAGCTTCTGGGGATCGGTGGTATAGTCATATCCCTTGAACAATACATTGAATTCAAACAAAAATGCGTCTAGATCTTCTGATGTTAGGCCATGGAATGTAGGGATATGTTGAAAAGGAATGGCCTTCATAGGTGCATTAGCTACAGTATCTACAATGGGATATTGTAGTGTGAAGGTTTGAGGTGTTTGCTAGTTCTGGGCCATTTGGTCGAATATGTGCCAATATCCTTCTAGGATTTCTAGGAGGGCATTCCTAGGCTGGCTAGAAAGAGCAGGAATGGCATTAAAAACACTTACTTTGTCTGGGATGATAAGAGTTCCTTGCTGATCTAATGTCTCGGGAGGATCTTAGCTCTTCAGGTTCTTCAGCTTTATTCTGGATGATTTTGACAGCACTTCCCTTATCTAGGATGCTCAATGGTTGAACTATTCCAAGAGGAGATCTTGGTTCTTTGGTTTCCCCTGTTTCTCCTCCTCCTTTGCAAATATTACTAAGGTTCCTTTCTTGTAATTATTTTGGGCTAGAATTCTCAATTTCTTGAAAATCTTGCTCCTCTGTTTGGCTGTGCACCTCAGCAAAGGCTACAGATGGTGATTTTGTGGCCCGAAGGGAACTAGTAAGTTGTCTAGAAGCAAATTTTCTAGGGCCTACTGACGGTTGAGATTATGCTTTTTTAAGGATTTCATCTATAAAGGTCGATCGACTAAGGGTCACTGGCCCCTTAGCTTTATCAGGCTTGGGTAGTGGTTTAAGATTATTTTCAGGCTTTTTCTACTTAGTCATGCACACAATTCAAATACTTATTTCTACCCAAAATAACCAATAGATCTGTAGGAAAGTGGGCGGGGAGCAAGGCTATTACATGCTCCATATGCAGGTTCTTACCTTCCATTTTTAAAACCCAGCTCTCTCCTAGCGGGTACTTATACTATCTTTTCAAAAGAAACAAATGGCTACACTCTCCCTGGCAATGGCGCCAAAATGTTGAACTGTAAAAGGGGTCCTTTTAACCTATATTTACCCTACATTATTTATCAATATAGGTACGATTTTTTATCTCAAGAGTGTACTTAGTCTGAGGCAGTCACTTGTTCAAGAGTAATGTTTGCAGTATAGTGCTTACAAAAGTAAATAAATGTTGGAAACAAAATCTAATTGTAATGGCAAGAAAATTAAATACTTTGTAACTAAATCATTCACTCAAGAAACTACATCAATCATCAGTCAAGGATGTAGTAATGATAACTCTTTCCCTTGTAAACTGATGTAAATGTAAATCAATTACAGACAAGATCCGCAATCTGAGAACTTAGACAGCAGTAGTCAATGTTCATTATAGTTGTAGATCTTTCTATTCACACCAAGGAAAATGCTAGAAATGACAATACAATTTGTAGAAAAGGAACAACAACTAATCTATTGAAAAGATCGAACAACAAAGCTTAATCTACAGAAAAGAATTAAGTAGCAATCTTAACCGAAAGGAATTGAATAGTACTCTTCAACTAATAAAGGAATTGAACAACAACCTGAACTACTAAAGGAATTGAACAACGACCTAAGAAAGGAACAACGAACCAAAGTAAATATATAGGAATTGAACATCAAAATTAATTAAGTGTAAACACACAGTGACTGTAGAATCAGTAATCTTATTCTAGCATGTGGGACATTAACCACAGATATAAAGGAATGACAACTAAAATTATAACTTAACAACATTTAAATGAACAACAATCGCAATTGTAAGTAAGTTGTAGTTAAATGAACAACAATTGTAACTATAAATGAACAACAATACCAATCTATAAATGAACAACAGAATCCGAATTAGACAATGCAATGTTATCTCAGAATGAATAGCATAACATTTCAGTTTGTGAATAATAATCTCGCTATCCAAATACAATTTTGATATAACAGAGCAATTTAATGAAATGTTCAAAAACAAAAGATTACTGAGTAAAGTGAATGAAAGAAATGCAAAAGAAATCAAACCACACACGACTGTAATTGTAAAATAATGATACAAGAAGCAAGTGATCCACTAGGGCCGGGCCCTTAGCCACCAGGGAAGCACTACTGCGGTTACTCCAGAATCAGGTAATGGAACAACAACTGAGTTATATATTAATCATAAATGGCAGAGTTACAACTACCGCTCTTTAAGGAGAGTCGATGATCAAAGTTAAGATTACAACAAGAAGTTCTACAAATTGAAAATACTCTTATCCTCCTTAGCCACCAGCATTGTCCCTTTTTATAATAGCCAGGTGGAAGTATCAAGAGTACTGATAAGTCTTGAAACAACGATCTCTCAGGATCAAAGGATCTTGAGAGATTTGCTACATCTTTGATCTTTAGTTATCATTTTGTCTTCTTGCACTAATACCATGTCTCCTCTTCCTTTTCCTGGGTCATGTGCTCTGATATTGATCTCCTTGTCTGGATACGGCTTTCTGTCAAAGGGACAACAGTTGGTTTTGCTTTGTCTTTTCCTCCAGAATTGTGATTTTCCATTTTCTTCACTTTCTGCATAGAAAAAGACAATAATTAGTCATTGTACATCAATCACACATCTCCTGAGTTTTATCATAATTCTTTATCATATTACCATCTTAGAATGTAAAGAATTTATGATTTAAAGAAAAAGATAAAGAAATAAATGGTAAATACATACCTTTTCCAATACTCAACAGTGAAGGGGATGGTTACCTTCATATAACTTACAGGGGAATCGAATCTTCCCTTTCTTCTTACTACTACCAATTGAGGATTGAACACCGATATGAGCTTCAGAGGACGATGAGGGACGAGCCAGATCGTGAGACCATACTTCTAAGATCTTAGGAATGCCAGGATAGTCACGAAGAAGATGGTCACCCTTGCACAATTTATAAGGAAACTTAACCTTTCGCAGAGGCGTAGAAGGTGTTTCGACCTGAGATGTACTCAGAGAAATAGTTGCACGGGTGGCCTCGCGCTTATGGGACTTCTTCTTCTTCTTCTTCTTAGTCTCTTGGTTACTAGATGTGGAAATTTCACCAGGCGAGGTAGGAGATGAAGATGAAGAAACAGGGGAAGAAGGCACAGGGTTAACCTTGGAATCATCGTTTCATGATTCAGATGAAGGAGACAGTGGAACAGGAGTCATGACACTCGGGACCACCGAGGTTGAAAACAACCAAACGGGGTTGCCATGTATGGAGCACCAATATTTCCAAAAGAAGGAAATGGACCAGGGTTCCCATATGGGGGAAGACCTTGGCCAGTAGACTCGGGGAATGTTGCCATCTAGAACGAACCTGAAAAACACTTGCACTGTAATCAAGAACTTGAATTGTTACTAGGAATATTTCGTGGGTAGTAAATTTTACGACACATGAACAAAAATTGAGATTTTCATTTTTAAGAGTCGAGAAAAGAACGAAAAGGTGAATCTATCTCTTTCGAGGTTTAATGAGCTTGAAAAGACAAGTGCTCAGATGATCCTTTTATTTTAGGGAGTCGAAAAGGAACGAAAGTGACTACTCTGGAGAACTAAGCAAAAGGTTTACTAGACAAACTATAAAACTGCATATACACCTTAGTGATCAAATGAAAGAGAAATGACCAAGGACTTTCCGTACAGCAGTCAATCTTCTCGAATGTTGTGTTCAGTGTGTTATGGTTCGCAAGGTAGTAGACATGGCTTCCTATGGATGTAGGATGATAACCTAGTGGGGTCTCCTGATATATACTCGATGGTATGGGGAGCACAAGTCCATACTAGCAGCTATTGAGTCTCAAAAGGAGGAATCACCTAACCTTAAACCAAAACAATAGTGACTAGGTTTAATGACGTCAGAATACGTCTCTAGCCTAGACCTCTAAATAATGTGCATTAAGTTACAATGCATTGTTAGGTTCATTCAATTGATTTTAAAGTTGATCTTGAATTAAGTTTCAGTTTTCAGGAGGTACTGAATGTATCTCAACAATTCCTAGGATGCAACTACAATGAGCAAAACATCAATCGTTTTGATGAACACCTACTTAAAGGAGGGTAGAAAGCTCATTCCCAAGAAAACACAAGTGAATGCAAACACTAAGAAACATAATGCATCAATACACTAATCTTACGATGCATCGATACTACTAATGAAAGATTTAGAGTTCGCTTTTCAATTTCTCAAACGTGAAAATTTGAAATGCACATATACTTTCACTTTCGTATATCAAATGAATGCAATTCCTTTATTCTTTTTGTTTTGAATTTAAAGAGACAAACAAGTAAGTGTAAATCTCATTGATCCAAACAATTGTGATCTATGCTTGATAGTGAAGAAATCAAATCAATATGAAATATTGGTTCGACAATCAACACTAAAAATCAACCATCAAAACAAGTGGCAAAAACTTCAAGCAAATCAATAAGATGATTGCGGATGAATCTTGGATAGACAAGAAACCCAAGCAAATGGTTTGAAATTTTTAAGAGAGCTAGGTCACAGGGTCTAAAAACACAAGATTCACTCAAATGAAATCATTGAGACAATACCTTAACCAAAAGCAATCAAAACAAGCTAATGAGAGACAAGAAACAATAGGGGATGAACAAGACTGATGGATTCAAGAGGTAAAGTTGTAAAAACAACTTTACAGGAATGTTGCAGGTGTTACACTAATAACTAGAGACTAGTCACAAGAATACACCTGTTTTCAGAGATGTCTTCACAGGTGCTACACTGACAGCTAGAGACTAGTCACAAGAATACACCTGTTTTTTGAGACAGTCTGATTTTAGGACTCGTCACAGGGATTAAGCTAGGAACCTGAGACAAAATCTGAATCATCACAGGCACAAAGCTAGAACATCAACGACCTCATCGTAGCTGTTAGGCTATCTTCAGTGATGATCTTACTTAAGCAAAAGACAATGTAAAATCACCTAAATGACACCAGATTGATCTTCCAAACAGTAAAGGGAATTCCTAGATTGACCCAGGCAAGCCAGAAAACTGATGGTTCAACCCCAAAAATTCAAGAGTCACTAAATCAAAAGACAAACTAAAAGTAAACAAGAAGAAAACATACAAAGGATTCCCTAGCAGAGTCACCAATTTGTGATAAAGGAAAGTGTTCCCTCTGCGGACAGAGGCAACCCCTCTAGCCCTAGAGTGGGTATAGTCACAACAAAGACAAAACAAAAATCGATTCCTTTAAATAGTCATCGTTGGAGGCCTACCTCAAACTGGTGTTCGGTGAAGCTTCCGTTGCACTGCCAAAGCTTCCGTTTCTTTCTCCTCAATGAGTAATCAACCTAAAACACCACAAGAAAATGACAAAGAACGTAATCGAGAACAACAATGATCTATTTACTTGTAATGTCAAGGAGTCACAAGATATCAAGTAGATTGTACACAAGACATAATAAATCATTACTGCTTGTATTAAAAATGAATCAAGAGCCAACTTACTCACAAGTCTTCAAACCAAACTCAAAACTAGCAGCTCCCAACTAAAGAACTAGCAGATCATAGCAATGGTGACAGGTCTTATAGGAGGAGGAGCCTCCATGAAATGAGGGAGAGGGAGCTTAGCTTCAAGGGAGGTTGCACAAGAGGCGGAACTACCATCCCAGAGGAGGAAAGGCAATCCAAACTGACCCAACAACCAGCTCTAGAATCACCTAGAAGGCCGACTGTTTGAACTAATTCACCAATTTTGGATTGTCGCAAGTCATGAACTAGGGCTCAGTGACGACATCACAAGGGAGAAATGTATTTGGACCAATTGTCGCAATTAATATCTTGAGGACTTGGGTTGGCCCCAAAATTCGATCGTCGCAGGAAACATATGTACACCTGCGACGATGTCACGACGATATAGTTCAAAACAAAGGATCGTCACAAATTTAAAAGGGTTCACTTGCGACGATGAAAAAACTTAGGCAAAAGGGTCAATCTTCAGTATTAGAGAGCACTTACTTAATATTTTGCATAAGTGCGAAGATATGGACATGTGTATATGATACATGACATAGCAAAGGGACTGAGATGAGGATAGTGACAAATTACTGTGTAACAGTGCTATATGCACAAGTACTAGTTCTCACTGTAGGTTGTCACTTGGTCAACCGGCGCGAGATCAATAGGAGTTCAAGCCAACTTCTATAGATTTCAGAGGAAGCTCTATGTGTGATGAAATGAAAGAAATATTACTCTATAGATGCTATTCTAACTGCAGAAAAGACAAAGACTGGAATGTAAAGCAAAACCTAGTAAACCCTAATTAACAAGCTACTTCTACTTTTTCCATGTGAAAACCATGAAAGAAATGCCATTACCTATTCAAGGAAGTAAACAACATCTAACCATGCTATTTCTATAAGTAAATAAGCAAAAAACATATTTTTGAATTTTTATGTCTTCTTATGTGAATTTAACATGCATCTAATTTATTGTGTGTGAGTGTGGTAGTGAATAAGTGGCATTAGAGGGTGGTTTTGGAGCTTGGGAGGATATAGGATGGTGTGGATGGGTCCTAGGAGGTCTTAGGTGGCCTTCTAGAGGCTTTTTCCACACTCCACCTTCAAAAGAAAGCCTACAGGAGGTCACAGGAAAACTACATGAGGAAAATAGGGAAACTACAGGAGGCCTACAGGAGGAGGCTGAGAGCAATTTTCGCTATTTTTAGGGTGTGAGAGTGGGTGGAAAAGGTTTATGAAGGTTGGAATGAGGTGTTAGGGTGCCTAAGGTCTACCATGAATCACCAGGAGAGAGAAAGATGATTGGGTTTGCTCAAGGAGAGAGGAAGAAGTTCTATGAAAAATGAAGGAAACTAGGGCAGAATTGAGGTGAGGTTTCAGAGACCCATAGAGTATGGATCAGATGGAGGGTGTGATTGCTGGTAAGCGGGCCTACTGTTATAAGAGATCTGCTGCATAGAAACTGATAGTCAACCAAGAAAATCAAGCAACCAATGAAATGAGTGCATCCTAGGAAAAACAGAGTTTTTCATTAAAATGGCCTAAACTATGATGTATAGAAGGAAATGCTGGGAAATTTTGTAAGAAAGGAAAGCATGAAAAATGACTATTGCAAATCAAGAATTGAACATGATAGAGAAGATCTAAAGCAAAGCAAAAGTAGACTATCAACCTACTAGAGAGCTGCAAACACTAGAAGTCCTAGGAATGAGGAAAATCTGTGTTTTTGGGGCAGCAAGAGAGTCTTTGCCTCAAATCATGGTCCTAGAGGGAGGAAGAGAGGCCAAGGAACTGTTGCTATCCTTTTGAATCTTCTCTGACCACTGCTTAACCTGCTACAGAAAGAACAAATGGAAGCAAGCTGCTAAGTCATCAAAAGCAACCTATTCTTAACCATAAGAGAAATACATGTAATAGCAAACTAATCTACAAACTAAAGTAAAGAATAAAAATAAAAGTAAAGAGAAGCTTGGCTACTTGGATTCAGCCCTAACCCAAGAGCTTCAACTCTCTGAGGTAACTCAGTGCTAGCTCAAAAAGGATTCCATCTTCATTATCAAAAAATAGCAAGATTACATAAAACTGTCATAAAATAGTAAGCTCAAAATTTGAGATGAGTTTACACAAGCAAAAAAAAAAAATCAACCTAGTGAGGCCTTAGGCCTCTCTACTTATACATCTAAAACTACCAAAATCTTCCTTAAAATCAGGGAGGCTTGGCTCCTAAAACTTGAGATAACTATCAATCATCCTCCACTTGCTCGGGTGCCTTCTAGTGCATGATTCAGCTGCTTGTACTCCGAGCTGAGTGAAGGGGAATTCGAAGTGAGGAGAAATAAATGAGGGGGATTCCCTCCTATAATTCCTCTCCTTTGTCTACTTCAAGTTATTGCTGCAGTTTGACCACTAGATCCTTTAATTTGACCTCGAAATCTAGCAATAATCTGCATTAAATACATGTTAGACCACATTGCATAATAACTAACTCAACTCACCCTATAAGCATAAATATAATCAGAAAATAATAAAATAAGCTAAGAGAATGGTTGATTTTACTAAGTTAGGAGGTAAAATGAGCCCATATAATTACCCATTTATGAGGCTCATCATCACCCCCTACTGAAGGCATTGCTCAACCTCTAAGCAACCTAGTCAATCTCTTGGTCTTTCCTGGCCCTAGTGGCCTCTCTAGCATTCCAGGCTTCTTATGTGGTCTACTCATGTTCTCCATAAAATCCTTCCTTTCTTTCTATTTACTTCCACTGTTCCTTCTCTTATTCTTCTCTTCTACCTTCCAGCATGCCTAATATGAGTGGAGGATTCAGTTTAAGGCCAATCCATTTGACCTTCAGCCTTTGCATGGAGTGCTTGTACATTGGCACTCTTTTCAATGCCTCCTTCAGCCTCATGGGGGAATGGTATTTTCTGATCTGCAAGCTGTGGGGTAGGGTGTTCCATCTTCTCATTCATACATGCACACAGTCATCCCCAAGTAGCCTAAGCATATCTTCAAAGTGTGTAATGGCTTGTTCCTAATTGGCTAGATGTTTAGGGGAAATCTAAGGGTCATTGGCAAGTAGGTTGTGTGTGTTGATGAGTGCCATAGGATTTGATGGCTCAGCTCTCATTCTCAATGGTTCATTCTACTCTTTTATTAACAATATTTTCATTTCTGCTACCCTCAATTCTTCATGGTTCATCCATGACACCATGACCATTAATTGCAGATCCCCTAGCTTGGCATTGAGGTCCCACACATTCAGGTTTGTGAGGGCCATGTTGTGTAGATAGAACTCTGCCATCTTTGCTTTGTCCTCGGAGGTGTTTACACAAATCCATGAATTGCCTGTAGTCTTGGAAAGGAATTATTCCTCTTTGTGCCAAAGTTTTTATTTGGAATTGAAGCCATTGATCCTTTAGATAGAGGCCATAAGATTTAGCTAGTGTTCTGCATTGTAATTCTCCTATGGATAAGTTGGCCATGTATGCCAAATGAGTCTCTTTCTCCTGCAGCTACCTCCTTAGTAATTCATTCTCATTCTCAAGGTGTCTTCTTGTAATGACTTCTCTGTCTTTGAGAGCACTTAATTCCCTGTCCATTTCCCTGAGTTTTTTTCCATGTGGCCAATATCCTCAACTCCTTTAGACTTGGCTATCTGCATCCACCTATGAATTCTCACTCTCTCTTTTTCCAATTCAAAAAATAGTGGAATTGCAAATTTCTATGGGATTATCTTGCCTCCCTCAAGTAGTCTGTAATAGGATTCAAGATTAGGTTGGGGGTTAGGTTCTTGTAGCTCTTGTGCTTCCTCTTTCACCTCTAGCTGTCCTCTTATCTTTTCCTCAAGTTTTTGTGTCTCCTGTACTTTGGACAGTGTCTCCTGTAGGACTGGGTTGGGGTCCTGTAGAATTGGTTTTCCCTTCCATGTAGAATATCTTGTAGTCCTCCTTTCATAGGTTATGGGTGTCTTGGAAGGAGATTCTTTCACCTTGATAGGTGGTGAATCTTCAATGTTAATGGGAGTCTTTGATGAGGGCTGAGGTTTGCCTGTTTTAATTATGGTACTCTTCATTGCCCTGAAATACATGGAGGTTTTTCTTTTCCTCTTCTGCTTCTGCTTGATTGGTGCACTGAGGATAGTGATGGTAGCTGTTGCTTCTCTTTCCAAAGTTTCAGTGGACTCTTCTCTTTGCTCTGCCCTATCTGCCTCCTTTTCTCCCTCTTCTGTCTATTTTTCCTCCACCTACTCTGTCTATTTTTCTACCTTCTGTTTTGTCTCTTCAACTCTCCCCTCTATTTCTTTTCTTTCCTCCCTCTCTTGCTCCACTATGTCACCACTAGCTTCATCTTCTCCTCCTTGGAGTTCCCCTCCTCACGGACAATAGGATTGACATCATAGGTTAATGCTTTGATGTCATCCTCAGCTGTCATATTTCTTAAAACTTCCCATGCTATAGGGATTGTAAGGGTATGGAGGGCTTCTTCTACCAGGATCTTTATTAGGCCATGGTGAGCTAGCTGCTATTAATTTCCTTCTTGTACCTTGGTGCTAGAGTCAATGAGGGATTGAAGGAGAAAGTAAGGGATATTGAGCTTTTGATGTGCTGGGTGTCCATGCCATATCTCAATTCTTTGAGGATTATGAAATGATATCCATAAACAATGTTATGCCTCCCCTCACAAGAAATGTATTTGATCACTTGGTAGCTAACCTCATCCAAGGGATATGGTACACTAGCCCTCCTAATTCTATTTTTGTCTTCAATAGGGGTTTCATTATCTTGGAAAAATTTCCTCTTGGCAGCGTGGCCAATTACTTTCTCATATTTACTCTAAGGCAGCCCAAGAGGAAGGGTAGTGACCTTTCCAATGAATTCAGTAGTTATTTCAATGGAGAGGCATCTAATGGTTATAGTAGCATAAGTTCTTGTGTGAGGGACCAGAGAGAGAGCAAATTCATTGGCAATTTCATCATCAAACCCTCTAAACTTCTCAAAGAAATTCATCCAATTTTACATTGTAAATATTTCCACCACTTGAGGATGTGCATGGAGTCTAGTGGAGTTAGTGGGCTCTTTTCTCATAAACCCCCCTATCATATTGCCTATACTTCTTTTTAAAAACCAGATATGGAGGTGGAGACAAAGAATTTTGAATGAAATAGAAACAAAGGGGGCTATTTATTTATTTATTTTTTATGTATTTATACCCTCTTAAAGACTCATTTTATCTTCAATTTGAGACCAACTCTTTCACATTTTGATATTCAACAGAGGACATTCATGAACCCTACCTCTTCAGACTAAAATTCGTGCCAAAAATCACATTTCCTCCCTTCAAAATGGCTCACTGCCCCTCCTGTAGAAGCTCGTTGTCCCTGTTGTAGATTTCCTATAGGTGCTCCTGTAGAAAACCCGTAGGGATCCTATAGAAGATGCTGAGAGCAAAAATATGGAGGAAATCGATGGAGGATGGTGGATATGAGGTTGTGGGGGCATAAGAAGACTGTTGTGTGGTTGAGTTACGAGGAGAAACTGAAGAAAAGGTGGTAAGAATGCGCGTGGAGGTGTGCTCCTTACCTGTTATGGCTGTTTTCGGTTATGATTGCTGAGCTGGCAAGGTGTACGTTGCCCAGATTCGGACCGTTGTTCCCTGCCTACTTGGTCATCATGACCCCCCTCATAATCATCCCCTCATTACTGCATCAGAGTTAACTCTTCCTCCCACTACCTTTCCTTCGCATCTTGTGCTTGAGTTGACTGTGCGTATGTGTGGATGATATCTCGATTAAGTGGAGTCAACTAAATGTAGGTGGCCAAGTTAACTAACCACCTTTCCCTCTTTTGATTTCAACAATCTCGTTGCCTTTGTATGATTCCTAATTACACTAATGTAGATAGAGGAGTGGATTATCTACTTACCTATAATCCAAGTGTATTTGCTGCCATTGACTGTGAGGTGCTATGGCTTTCTTTGTTGCATGCCTTCATTTTCCTTCATGCATGTCGTCTTTGCTTGCTGATGTGTTGTTGTGTGTTTTTGCAGGTTCTTCTTTTACTGGAGCTGAGCTGCATGTGCCTTTTCAACCTTCAGATGCGTTGTCCCTTGCTGCTGGTGCTAGACTTCTATGGGATCAGCTGCTACGGGAATTCCTACAAGAGCTCCCGTAGCTGCTTCTCCCCTTGAAACTTCAGCTATTTCCCTGTGCTTGGAGCTTGAGAATGATGTCAGAGGTGGAGATGAATGATGGAGGGATAGTAGGTAAGCTCCATTTAAAGTTATTGGTGTCTTTTCCTCCTTTTATTTTTGTTTTTTTATTTTTCAAAACTAAAAAAATGTTTTTCTGTGTTTTTTCTTGGAAAGGAAAAAATTAATAATGATGCTTGGAGTGTGATGCAGGATTGGAAATGATGGCAAGGAGGTTTGAAGATGGTAAAAGGGATTATAGGTTCCTCATAAAGCTTTTCTTGTCCCTCAAACTGCCTCCTGTAGACACTTTTGGCTCTCTATAATCCCTACAGGAGCCTCCTGTAGAAAAAACAGAGCCTCTTGCAGAAAACACAGTTTTGGAAGAAGAGGTACAGTGGGGTGAAAGATATGCCAAAAATGATGGAGGGAGGTGTGGAGAAGATGAGATGGATGCTGGTATGAATTTCAGGGTCCCCTTGGCACCTTCTTTTGCTCCCTGTAGTCCTTCTGCAAACCTACAATGCAATAAATTTTTTTTTTTTTTTGAAAACAACTAGGGCGCCTCAAAGAGGTTTTCACCTTAATTGCTTGCCCTAGGAACCTCCAAGGGAAGTTCTCACTTGAGTCCTTATTTTTTCTCTTTTTTCTTTAGTGAGTGGGTGAAGTGGAAGCTAAGACATGCTCCACTACCATCACTGTTTTATTCAAATATTCAATAAACTCTTGCTTGGAGAGGGGTTTCTTGTAGACTTTCAACCGATGTCCATTGACAAGCAAGGGGATGGCTTCATCATCAATGGTTCTACATTTCTCCATAGTGTAGGGTCCCAACCATCTTGTCCTCAACTTGTCTTTGAAATCCTTGTATCTTGAATCATAGAGTAGTGCCCAATCTCCCTCTTAGAATTGATTCTCCTTGATATTTTTGTCATGCCATATCTTTCTCTGAAGCTGAGCTACCTCTGTATGGAGAAGGGTGTGCAATTTGTATTCATCCAATCCATTGAGCTGAAGTAATCTCTCCCTCTGTGCACGACTGAGGTCTAGGTCCAGCTGAGCTGCCATCCTTAGGGTATTGAATTCAAACTCTATTGACAGTAAAGACTTCTTCCCATAGACCAATTCATAGGGTGTGAACTCGGTGGTGGTCTTCCATGTTGTGTTGTAGGCCCAAGTGGTGATTCTATTGCCAGGTAATCCCATGAACCAACGCAGTGTTGCGTCCTTGAGAGTAGAAGGGAACAATTTCAACTTTTGCCTGTCTTCTGCATAGTCATAAGTTTGACAGATGACAACAAAATCAGACAAGAAGGTGTCACGATCTTCTGTAGTCAGACCATGGAAGTGAGGTAGGGATGAAGGACTTATATTCTTCATTTTGGTGTCCCCATTGGTCTCCCGAATGGGGAAGGTGCCCCCTATCCTCTCTCCATTTCCCCTAGCATTTCTATTTTCAGCAATTGGCTCCAAAGGAATGTTTTCTTCTTCTTATTCCCCTATAGGTTCTTCAAATATGTTTGGATTTTCACCTAAGGGTTCTTCTTGATTACAGCCACCGAAGAAGAGAGAAGGTTTGCTATGTGAAGCAGTGGGGGTGTTGACCAAAATTTTTCCTAAGTTATCTCTACACCTATGAGGCATGAAAGGAAATATTCTTGGTTGATTTTTTGTTTCTTTTCCCCACACTGAAAGTACTTGTAGAAACTGAAATTGTGATTGAACAAAACAAATTGAAACTAGCTGAAATGAACTTGTTGAATGGAAATTTGTAGAATTGAAAAGGAAAGCAAGGAAATACAAAACTGAAAGAAAAGAAACGACTAGTCTACTTTTGCTGAAATAAAATATTAGCAGAATGTTGCAATAGGAAATAGAAGAAAGCAATAATCACAGAATACTCTGAAGCTTCTCTTGCAACGACGCCAAAAAGTGGTGAGTGCCAGTATTGTAGAAAGAATGCTGCAACTCCTGGGCTATCAACTTTAATTTTATCAACCTAGTAGTTCGTAACAAACCTGGAAGCGTTGGTGCTATATGCACAAGTACTAATTCTCATTGCAAGTTGTCACTTGGTCAGCTGGCGCGAGATCACTAGGAGCTCAAGCCAACTTCTATAGATTTCAAAAGAAGCTCTATGTGTGATGAAAGGAAAGAAATATTACTCTACAGATGCTATTCTAACTGCAGAAAAGAGAAAGACTAGAATGTAAAGCAAAACCCAGTAAACCCTAATTAACAAGCTAATTCTACTTTTGCCAAAAACATTATGAAAACTATGAAAGAAATGCCATTACTTACTCAAGGAAGTAAACAACATCTAACCATGCTATTTCTGGAAGTAAATAAACAAAAAACATATTTTTTGATTTTTATGTGTTCTTATGTGAATTTAACATGCATTTAATTTATTGTGTGTGAGTGTGGCAGTGAATAAGTGGCATTAGAGGGTGGTTTTGGAGCTTGGGAGGATATAGGATGGTGTGGATGGGTCCTAGGAGGTCTTAGGTGGCCTTCTAGAGGCTTTTTCCACACTCCACCTTCAAAAGAAAGCC
>Ga0115851_100332_pt1 | contig 16647 bp, 9 predicted proteins | sample InSIn2gowninarea_FD_83865 | JGI IMG/M metagenome (GOLD analysis project Ga0115851, IMG submission 83865)
GTGAAGCCTGGGGTGATTGGCTAGTCAAATTCTCCAGTTGCCTAGCGAGAGGCTTAATGGATAGGCTTGCAGGCAACGCATATTGAGACAAATTCTTGGGAAACTTTTGCGCTATTCTGGGTGACAGTCAGCCAGGTCGATTCTAGGATTGCGTAGTGTGGATTGCCTGGGAGGCAATCTCAAGCTCTGCGCAATTATGGGCAACAATGATTGGTCACTAATGGTTGAGACTGCATAGTGCAGCTCTGTGGAGGTTCAACTGATGGAGGGTGGTCCAATCGGAAGATCTTCGGCAAAACGGTTAAGTGTGTGAGCGAGTGAACTCGTGTATACATGACCTTGCGAACACACACTCAACAAGTTGACGACAAGACACCTCGAACCAACGAGACAACATATGCTCAATGTGATTGACTAAAGGGTGCGAGCGATAAGTGCAACACTTGAGATAACAAACTTTTGGAGGGCGTTGCAACCACTACAACATAGTCTCAATGGTCTTTGCAAATTTAGACTAAGTTAGCAATTGACAAAATTTTACCTATAAACCAAAATCACTTGGCATAACATATGTAAGAGTAAAGCTTTTAGAAGGAGCCCAAATATAAGCAAAATTTACACTCCATAAAATTTGGTTAAATAATGGGGTCTTTAGCGACATAATATAGGTCCTTTGCTTCAGTAACATCCTCATTGAGATCTAGAAGGCCTATGTTGTCCATGAACAATGAATTCATTGATTGAGTTGATTTTTGATTCTTCAAAACTATTTGGAGTCACTTTGCTTCCTTTTGAAATCTCATAGCTTGCAATTCATCCTCCAACCTATTCAATTGAGCCGTTTTAACATGACTTGCTCGATCACTATAGTCAAGGAGGATGCCAATTGAATAGAGCGAAACTTGAGGCTTAGAATATCCCTTATAATTTCCTCCATGCCTTCCTGCATTTTAAGGAAGATTACACAAACTTTGGGAAGCAAAATTTTGAGAAATACTAGGACTGCAACTCCGAAAGAAGGACGAACCTCCCAAGTAGGCAAGAGGGGGAATGCAACGACAGAGAAACAAATTAATGAGAAAATGACAATTGCAAGCTCACATACTCATATTTACACCAAAGAGAACAATAATTCCAAATGCAATTTCATTGAGGAGATAAGTTTTTCACTTTTATGAGACCAAGGAGAATCTAACTTCCAAATCATACTGATCTTCATGAAACCAACTCCCACAAACCAAAGATTTAACTTCAGTTGAACTAACATGAGGAATGTTTGATGGAAGGATTGCTCCCTATGAGGGAGGGGGGCCCATTTCCAAACACTGCTTCAATCCATGATGGTAAACACACCTTCCCCATTGGAATTAGTATGTGCTATCTTCATGCATGTCATCACTTGTACTGGAGATTTCAAGAGAAACAAGAAGACTTAAAGTGAGAAAATTGTGTTCATAAAGTACACACGAGGTAAAGTAATATACAAGGATTTGCTCGTGGGTTTAGTGGTAGATGAAAATTTATCCTTAAATTAATCATAATGACCCTTGTTCAATATGACAAAGACATCTATAACACATGGAAATATAGCAAGCTACCAAATGGGATGAGAATCTTTAACTCTTGGCATTAAGGAATGGGGAAGGAATGAGAGTTTTGGTTGATCAAAAGTTATCCTTGTTTGTAACAAGCAAATTAATTAAGGAGATAGAGTGACATAACCTATTTTAAGGGACACACCTCTTCATGTAAACTAGACACACACCTAGTATTTATATAGGGGGCCTTCATTTTAACTCATTATATATTTTTCAATTTCATTAATAATTTATATATTTATACATTTGTGTATATATTTGCTTGTTATGTTGGTAATAGAGTAAGTTCTGCGTACTACTTGCCCCTTGCATTATTGTATCATCCCCCGCACCACAAATTCTTATTAACTTGCACAGTTTGCTGCCAACTTCCTTCGATCACACAAAATCCAGCTTGTGCCGATCTATTACATTGAGTTCATTGTCTATTGTCTGCCACGTTGAGTCCATCGTTTGTTGTCTGCCATGTTGAGTCCATCACCCTTATTCATGCATCGAGTTTGTTGTTTGTCACGTTGAGTCTATCATCCATTGTTTGCCTCACTGATTCCACTGCCCTTCCTGTATCCCCCTTCGACAATCAATTGTCGCTCCATTTCAATTATCCCCTGCTTATGCCATAGTTGGAGAGCCGTATATAACACACACACACATAGTGAGTTAGTTAAAAATACACATATTTAATTTAGTTAATTTGATTATAATTATATTATAGTTTTTTTTTCTTTCTTTCTATGTGGTTCATGAACCCTAGAGATTGGTGACCACTACATCAACGAAATATTTATACTTGGTAAATCCACCCAAAGGGATCATTTCTTGTTGGTTCAACCACACATCCTGACCTCGAGAGTGGCAAGAGAATTGAATGTGTGACGTCTCAACACCAAAAGTATGAATTATAAGAGGAGTTTCGGCAAAAATCACATGAAGAAAACCTTTATCGACGCGTTTCGAACCAACCCTCAGAGCTTCTATTTATATTATAGTGATTATATATAAAATTTGATATATATAAATTCTAAGTGCAATTATAGATAAAAAATTATAATTTTACAAAACAAATATGAAAAAATTCTTATTATATATATATATATATTTTTAATATTATATTAAAATATATAATTATCCATAAAATTATCAATTATCCAAGTACTCAAGCAACATATTATACTGGTTTAAAAATAAATTACTTTATTAATTATCATTTAAACTAATTTAACTTCTTAAACCCGCAATAACTTGTTTGGTATCATGGAGAATCCGCTTCCAAAAAGTCAAAACTAAAATATACCGGCTTCAATCAGATTCAATTTCCATATTACCATGACCACACCCATCTTTCGCCATCTAACACTCAATACATCACTTTTTCAAATTTCAAATGACGAGGAGAGGGAAACATGTTCCAATTTTCAAAATCAAATTTTTGCCAAGTGAAAACGACTTTCGATTGCGCTACTGTCGAGAGTCGACCGAGCTGAACTGAACAAGAGCAGAGTGATATATGCGATTTTTTTAGCCGAGCCGAAACCCTTCGGCTTCTCACAACGGCGTCTCTGTCTGTCCTATTCGAATGGTTGTACCATGGCATATTTAAGAACAGTAGCGAGCGTATAGGTGTCTGATCTGATTCGCAGAGGGGTTTTTTTCCCAGTTTAGGGCAGTGCCTTACTTCTGTTATATTGCAGCGTATTCTGACACTATGCTGGTCGTCAAACGAGACAGAACGCAAGAAGAGGTAAATCTTCAAGTCCTGTCAATCTTTTGCCTATTGCCTGCACCTGTAGTACAAATCTTGTTTTAAATCTGGTTTGCGAGTATTTTATATCACTTGGTTGGTGAAGATATGGAGCTGTCCAGTCCAGAATAAAAATTACTACAATCTATCCATCTTCTCTTAAATTTGTGTTAACCTTTTTAGCAGAATGACGCAACTAAATCTGTAACCTTGTGCCTAATTTGTCAAGCCATGGCTCCCATATAAAATGGGCGTCACCGATTCTGACATTAGAAACCCTCTATTGAAAATTAAGTTAACATCTTAAGCATCTTATTAATCATTGCAATGGCGATAGGCCTTCTTTTGAATCAGTTCGACTGTCTACACTTTTCATGTGCGTTTGACATCTGTGCACAGATTTTTAGGCCACCTTTCTGCTTTCCACTTGACATCTGTGCGTACTATTTTAAGGAGAGTTTTTTAGTGGAGTTTGTGTCACTGAACATGGAGGACACCAGAATGCCAGAATTGCTGCGAGAAAAACTCAGAAATCTCATATAAACATTCAGCAGAGGTTTTGTAGCGTGGCACCCTCACCACCTGTTACGTCCTCTGATTTTATTCCAATTTCAAGCATTCTGAATAGGTTTCTCGCTCACTCTGCAACTCTTCAAGGAGAGGGAAAAACAATGCCCGAGAGGGAAAACCAATGCCCGCCAGAGGCTCCTGGTTTACGATCTCATGGACAACGATTCTCTGAATAAATGGCAGTAGGAACTGCCCGAGGTCGCCAAACTCGGAAACAAATGGGCTCGCATGGCTGCTCAGGTGGCACCTATTGTTACTTTTTCCTTTGTTGGTTTGCTTTTACGTTTCTTTCCGATTAAAACAAAAGATCTCTGATAAAAACCCATTTGTTAGTTGAGGCCATATATGACTTTGTGACTCATTTTACCAGTGGTATATATGTTGGGATGACCGTGTTTGTTTCCCTTTGAATGCTGAAAATAAATAAAATCAATAAATTTAGGGTCATGTATACTTATGCTTTTAATTTTGGGTTCAGCTGCCTGGGCGGACTGATAACGAAATTAAGAATCACTGGAACACACGGATCATGATAAGGCAGAGACAGGGATTACCTCTTTACCCGCCCGATCTGCCTCTAAAGCAATTAGCAGCAATCAACAAAATCAGCAGCCCATCAACGGTGCAGATGCCTCAACATCCCAAGCATAATCGTAGTCATAAATATCATGAGTTCCTGTCTCGCTCTGCAAAACTGGGGATTCCTAATGTCACCTTTGATAGCCTGAAACCTAGCCAGCATGCATTGACATACACTTCGTTCCTGGCTTGACAGAGGTTTCCACGAGTTTGATTCTGAATCAGGCACTGGGATTGTCACAGAGTTACCGTATGGTAAACCCAATTCAGTGTGCAAAGCGGATTCGGGATAGCGAGAGGATGATGCCCTTTGGTGTAGGAGGAGGAGGGGTCTCCCCTTTTGGTCAGTTTGTCGATGACACCCCATTAAAGAGCATAGGGGAACGGTGCTTCAAGACTGCTCTGCGATTGCCATATGCTCAGCCTCCAAGATTGGATGGGTTTGCAGCAAATGGTTTTCCTTATGATCCTAATTTGAGCAATAGGAGTTCCAACCATAATCTATCAAACTTGGGGGTTTGATGATTGGCAGCCATGCCCTTTTCATTGGCAATCTCTCTCCTCCTATACCCTTACCAGGTGTGAAGTTGGAGCTCCCTTCAAGCCAACTTGCGGGGTCTGTGCATACCACTGGCACGCATCTAGAGACAGTGACTACTCCTATAGAAAATAACTCATACACACCACCACCTCCTGTTCCACATAATATGGTTGAGGTTCTCGTCCTTCCCACACACTAAGCACCTGTTATCTGTGAATCCACTTTTGGCTAGGTAAACCTTTGTTGACAACCTTGATAAATAATCAACCAGCCAAAGACTCTGAGCTTAACGGAGATTTTGAGGGTCCACACACTATGCAATCTTTCAATTCATCTCTTTTCAGGATCCATTAAAGGTCATCTAGGATTCAAAGTAGGGGCTACGTGCAACTTCTTGCAAAGCAGACGATAAATCCTCTTGGTATCATAAAAATAAAGAGCCTTACCAAATGACCACACCCAATCTCTCCAGCTAGGTCCCTGCAGCAGAATGTTCATCTTATATTGCTCTTCTAAAGGAATGAAGTTTTGGATGTAACCTATTAGTTACTCTGTCATAAACTATAAGAATTTTTTTTTCAATTTTGGTCCAAGATGTAGATTCCAAAACCCATAAATCATTCGAAAACAAAATTCATTTCCCTCTTGAAAGCAAGGGATTTCAGCCATATGTTGATCATTCAGTTTCCAACTCCAAATTGCGCATGAACCAAATCCCAACCAAATTTGCTAACAGAAAAGTTCCAACATAGATGCCTCACAATCACTCCCCCACACTTCCCAAATACTTTTTGGAATGAAAGTACTTTGTCAAATTTATAATTGATAACATTCAATAAGAATAAGTAAAATTAAAGATCAGCGCTAAAGATTCTTTTGTCTACTGTTACATCGAGTTATCATACTGCTTCTTATGTGAATAAAATTGTATTCAATAAGTTCCATTTATTTAAGGTTAGATTGATCAATACCTGATGATCAAATTTCATCTCCAGTCCCTGCTTTTGTCATCCTTTTGTATTATAAATATGCATTGTTGGGTAATAAAAAGACATAATTTAGTTTCAAAAATCTTCAGATTCCGTGCTCTTTCTTTCAACTAGTGCTTTAAAGTTTAATATATTTTTGCCTTAGCAACAACTGAGGATATTGTATTGCACAAAGTCATTCCTTTTTGGTAGTGATTTACTTTTGTAGAGTCCCTTTAGCATCAGATTTAATGAACAAATACACTTGACTTCCTTTTTCCTCATGTAAGTGGAAGCATTTTTTTCATGATTTTTGTCAGATACATCATATTAATCATCTTTCGATGAGCTAGTTCCATCCTCTTGTCATTTTTGTTAGAAGGTGAGAGCAGTATCTTTTTTTCTCTCATACAAACAACTCCATTCAGTTTGGCAGATATGTTCTTGTATAGAACATATGTATGTTTCCATGAAGAGACTGTCTAACTTCCAAGTAGCAAAGTGGATGTGTTAAGGAGCAAGTTGATGTTGTCTGCTTGAAGCATAGTTTTAAAATTCTTCATGGCCCTCAGGAGTGACTCGGTAGAAAAAACGGCTCGTTTGGCCGAGTCAGCCATGACTCAGCCGAGTCATTGAATGACTCGGCCGAGTCATGGCTGACTCGACCAACTTGGCCGTTTCCATACTAACTCGGCCGAGTCACAAACAATGGCCTGTAACCCCAGTAAAACAACTATTTAACAAAATTTTAATGATTTTTTAAGGTGCTTGCTGATTGGTTTGGACTCCAATGTGTTTTATGAATTAGTTAAATGTTATTTGGGGTCCATTTCCCCCTCCCAAACCCTATTTAACACACTCAAATGCTCTGTACTATTGATATGCTATTCAAATTTCATGGTAATGTTAAATTCTTAAAGTAAAAGTGACATTCTCTTTAATCTTCATTTTCAACCTTCTACTTAAATTTTTAACATTACCATGAAATGACTCAGGATGTTTGAGAGTGGTTTTGGCCTCACTTGATTTCATATGGAGAAAGTAGAATTTTAGATTTCATTCAAAATCCAGCAGACTCATCAGTTTTTCAGGATTTCAGGATTGGAGGATTGCAATGTTTCGATTGACTTTTGTCATGTATTAGGGTATGGAACTCGTATTTAATCAAGAGCACCAATCCCTCTATGTACCTTGATGTTAGTGACATTGGTTGTCGAACTCCTTTGGGATTCGCTCCCAAACCAGGAGCTTCTGAAAATGTCGCTCCCACTCTTGTTTTCGCTCTCGCTCCCCACTTTCGCTCCTACTCCCGAGTCCCAAGTAACAATGAGCCAGATGATGTTGGCAACTCTAGCAGTAGCAAGTAGTATTGGTCACAGACTTTTGTTGTAGAGGCCATTTATAGCTTCCTTGGTTATGTGTTTTTGTTTTGATCTCTATATCATCATTGTGTATGTATTGGACAATGCACTGGGTGCCATTTTGATATAATGGATATATTCATGAGCCTACTTTGATCATATGTTGTCTTCTATCTATATTCTAATGCTGTGTGTTTGGAAACATGAATGAAAATCTTAAAATTATGTGTTTTTATAAAAAATAAATATTTAATGTATTTTTTACAATGACCGAGTCATTGAAATTGAGCCAGCCGAGTCAATACTGAGTCGGAGTCGATCCTTGGCCGAGTCGGAGTTGGAGTCGGAGTTTTAAAACTATGGCTTGAAGTGTTGAACTCAGCCTTCTTAAGGTTTAAAAAGGCTGGCATCCTCCAACTTTTGCATTGCAAGCTTATATTATGGTACAAGTTTTTTAATATTGGTTGTCTTTGCGAAAATAATAAGGTGTATTTCCCATTGTTCAATATTTCCAGATTATATTTAGCTAGTTTTTGTCAGAATAAGTTGAAGTAAATTCTAGCAACTTGGTTGAAGTAGACTGCAACCTACTTCACAATTTGGCAAATACAATGGAATTTAATCAGACTTACTCTTGTTCGAGCATAAATGAAAACAATTCAGTCTAAATAAATTTATGAATAGGTTTCTAATTCCATTTGGGGCAATCACTCTACCAATGTAAGGTGGACCCAAATGTACCTTCACTTGAAAACTGTACAGGAAAACAAGTTGTCGACTCCTTGCTTTTTGATTGCTACGCTGACTATGTAGAGTGCATTGATATGCCAATGGTAATGAGTAGAAGCAATAGTAGTGTTGATTTCAATCGCAGTCCTGCACTGTCAATTATGCCATGCTCTGTTTGGCCAAGAAATTAGACTCTTTGGAGTTACAAATTTGAGGGTTTGATATCCATGATAATGCAAATTTGGACTAAGCTATCGATTCCTTGCTTGTTGATTGCTATCACTTGAAAATTGTACAGGAAAACAAGCTATCAACTCCTTGCTTTTTGATTGCTACACTAACTATACAGAGTGCATTGATATGCCAATGGTAATGAGCAGAAGCAACAACAGTGTTGATTTCATTCGCAACCCTGCACTGTCAATTATGCCATGTTCTGTTTGGTCGTGAAATTGGACTCTCTGGAGTTACAAATTTGGGGGTTTGATATCTATGATAATGCAAATTTGGGCTAAGAGTGAGCAAGTGGTGCTGAGATCATTCACCAGACGATATCAACATATTGACCGAACCGCAATAGCTCTGTTGAAATATCACAGCTATATGAATGTTTTGAGCAGTGTTGATAATATCGGTATCGGGAAAATATCGGTGAGGGTCCAGAAAATATCTTATCGGCAATATCGGCGAAAATATCGGCAAGCATAAAAAATGCATAATATATTCATTATTATTATTATTATTATTTTTATTAGATTTTTAAACATATAAAGCAATAACAACATGAAATAAACACATTGGCACATAAATATGAAGAAAACACTGATATATATGATGTCAAATAGAAATGATATATCAAAGGCGATACCAAATCCTGCTGATCCTTGATAATTGTCCATTCAAGGACTCAAATGTGGAGAACCAATACAAAATAACATCACATATATAAAAGTATCTCATCATCATGAGTTATATGTAGCATAACAAATAAAACTAACAGCTATCTATTTGAAATCACTGCCCTCTCCCCCTTTTACAGGAAAACATGATGGGCTGTTTGCCAGGCCTGCCCCTAGTAGTAGAAGGCCCTGACCCTGCCTTTGCACCTAATGTCAAATAATGAGTCCTAGGTATGGGGCTATGCTCTCCTATATCTATAGTAGATGGTGTTGATGTTGATGCTCCCGCAGTGTCCTCCTCCTCCTCTTGCTCCTCCTCTGACTCTGAGTCCTCCTCTTGCTGCCCTTGCTTTATGGATCATTTGCCATTGGCTCTAACCATGAAGGTGACTCCTCCAATATGGGCTCCTGAGACTCCACCCCCCACGGAGACAATACATCAATATTGTCCAAGGAAATGGCATCTGGATCCATTGGTGATTCTATTTGCCTCACTCGAAGTCGGATGTTGTAATACACATACACCAAATCGTTGAGGTGTGCGAACTCCAACCTGTAAGAGTGTCAAAGAAAGTAATGTGTCTTGACTCTTGATTCTTGACACTTGAAGGTCATAAATTAAAAATTAAAAATTAGAATAAGTGTAATTGCTCAACTGAAGGCTTGAGCTCAAAGTTATACCTGTTGCGCTTTTTGGTGTGTATTTTCTCAAATACACTCTAATTGCGCTCACACCCTGAAGAGCTACATGTTTGACTCAAGATTCATATGGCCAATTTTTGCAAATTTGGTGCCCTTGCACCATAGCTTTGCCACCAAATATCTACAACAAAATAATGAAATAAAAAATTCAAAAACTCAAAACATAATTAAGCTTTCAAATAAAAGTTACATAATTGAATTTAAAAAAAATAGAATTATAAATTTATAAGGAAGGAAATTCTAAATTGAAAATTCTAATTTCTAATGAGTGATGACTTGTCACTTATGTGGCATGAAGAGGGTCCTTTCCCTAATAGCATCATCAAAGCCAAATAGGGCAACACAATCTCGATAAGATTGTATCTCGCGATTGATTTTGCTATGAAGCTCAGGATCAGGTACCATCCTCTGGATACAGGAATGGAGCCCTTCCATCACCTCGCCATCAAAATCAAAGTTGCATTTGTATGAAAATGTGGGGTTGAGGAAGAGTGCTACTGCATGAATGGGTCGATGAAGCATCCCTGCCCACCGACTATCGATCACATCCCATAACATCATTTGCCTATCAAGGCTATCAGAACCCTTGTCTGCATAATAGGAACGAATGGCCTCCTTGGCCCTATCCATGCCCTCATACAAATAAGGCATTGCAGGCTTCTCTCCATCCACCAATCTAAGAACCTTTACTATAGGTTCGCTAACTGCACATGCTTCTTCTACTCCATGCCAAAATGTCTCAGAGTACACCATTTTTGCAATGGCTTTCCCATTAGGTCTCCTGTTGTATCTACAATTACGCCAATCATCAGACATAAACATTTGCTTCAACTCGAACTGACATCGAAGCAAAGACTGAAGAGTAATAAAGGTTGTGGCAAAACGTGTGATGGCAGGACGTCGCAACTCCTTGTTTCTAGTGAACCTCCTCATAAGGCTAAGAACAAAAGCATGGTTATAAATAAACTTGGGGATGCTCCTAGCCATATCAATTGCCTCCTTGATGAAGGAGAGTTTCCCCATATCCTCAAGCAACAAATAAGCAACAAATCGAGACAATGTGCTGAACATGGAGTCCAGAACAATGTGGGATGCCTCTCCATAAGCATTTTGCCGGCAGACACATAATTAGCTACATTGTCTGTTATGACTTGCACCACATTCTGCACACCAATATCCCGAATGAACCCATCTAACAACTCACATATTGTTGTTGCATCTTTGATATGTTCTGATGCATTCAACGATTTAATAAACATGGTACCTTTAGGACAATGTACCAAGAAATTTAGAAGGGTCCTACCCTTCCTATCTGTCCAACCCTCAGACATCACTGTGCATCCAGTAACTTCCCATGTCTTTTTCGACTCCGCCAATCTAGAGTTGATGTCCTGTTTTTCTGCTTGAAGAATTGGCCCCTGCAACTCCTCATATGTGGCACTTTTGTACCCTGGGCCCACAACAGCAATAGCATCACACATTGGCTGCCAAAATGGATTGGTTTTGGTGATGCTGAGAGGTAAGTCACTCCAAAAAATACACCTCCCCATGACTTTATTTGCTTCTTGCTTCTCCTTCTTTTTAACAAGCGATTTTATGCCAGGTTGTGCTCCAGCTCTTGTTTGTGGAACAAAAAATGATGACCTTGCAGTCACACTAGCAGTAGTATGTGATGGTGTGCCAGTTGTGGAGACCCTCCCACTAGGGCCACTAGGCCCACTACCCTCAACACCAAAATCAGGAGAAGATATCTCGAAATATCTACTTGCACGTTCAACTTTGTTTCTTTCTGCCTCTTCTTTCTTTTTGTCCTTTTCATCAATTGCCTCAAGAGCTTTTTGTATAAGCTCCGGACTAGAAACTGTACAGAACCCAACATCATGTCCACTGAGTCTAGCAAGATGGTATTTCAGTTGTGTAATCCCACTTGTCATCTTGGTCCCACACAATTTGCATGTAAGATATGCACGATTTGTCCCACCATCAGGGCTCCCATACTCCCAAAATGCGTCCAAGGTTTTTGGCATATTTGTATTTTGTAGTGGGCTAACTCAAAAGGAAACCTAGGGCACCAAAAAAAATTGGAATTGGTAACTTAGTAAGTAATACAAAATTACAAATAATCACATCATTTTACAAAACAATTTTAACTTTTTTTGCTACATTATTTGCAAATTTGCAATTTTGCAATGGGCATGAAAAAAAGAGTAGACTTAAGAGGGCAGTGAGCTTGTATCATGCAATAATTGCCACTTTAACCAAAGATGCCAAGCAATGAAAGAGCCTAACAATGCAAATGATATGCCAAGGAAATGAGGTGACTGTATATTACTTATTATATCACTATTACGTAATTATACCACTGCTGTAGGTGCATTATTAGACCTCGGTATTCAACAAACAATCTTCCAAAATTCACTTGTATGACACTAGTCTTTCAGACAAGGTTCCTTATGAATTAGATTTATTTCTTCATTAATTTATAGAGACTTTAGAAGCCAAATTTTACCATTGTTAACTTATTACCCGAGATCCAAATCATTCATATTAAACGCTGAAACTAGCATGTCAATCCTAAAAATTTATGAAAAAAATGCTAAACAGTGACTCACTGACTAACAAATGAATGCAAATGATTTCTCAATATATCATGGTGACTGTTAATTAGTTTTCTGGCCATTGTTTAGATGTATTATACCATTGTAAAGTTGTAAACAATGTTTCTCGAAGCTGCAAGTGAAACAACGAGGAAGAGAGAGGGATAAGCAGGGAAACTTAAAAGTTAAAATTTACAAATAGCAGTGCAATATTATTTGGCAACAGATTCCACTTTCTTGCTTAATGATTTGCTGTCTTATACTCAAAATAATGTTCATGTGACTCCTCTTTGGCAGGCATGGTATGATGCTAGAGTCATCTCAATTGATAGGAAGCCCCATCAACTTTCCTGTGCTTGCAAGTTTTATGTGAAATTTTATAATTTATTGTGCTTGTATAGAAGATGTGCTTGATATTGAGCACCGACCACTAGTTGCAAGCAAGAAAACAAAACTTGGGATTGAGAAACTTAGTGTTTTGCAAGCACCATATCAGTTGAATGTGCAGCCCAATCTGACTGACAAAGTAGTGTTTTGGGGTGGAGATTCTTCATCACTACGTATGCCAGCACTTATTAATGAATCTATAAAATTAATCACTATGAATCAATATGTTTTGCAAAGAGTTTCAGTGCATCTCTCTCCTACACACTATGATGATAAATTTAAAACCCTTGCATTTTGAAATGGAAAACAAAAATCAAGCAAAATGATTGTAGGGAAGAATGAGATTGGCTCACTGTTCCTGGCACTTGCAGCTTAGAGAAATCTTCGTTGTTGGTGGCAAATTGGCAATAATGGCTATGGAACATTCAAACCCTCCTTGGCAGCAACCACATTTCTTCTTCAGCGATTAGAAAAATAAAATGACATGAAAAAAACCAAAAACAGATTTTTATAGGTCGCGCGAAAAGTTTTGCCTGTCACTGGGCAATTTTTTCCATCGTCGCGCGATATTTTCCGAAATATTGGCGATATTTTGGAAATCGTGCGATATCTTCGAAAGCCTAAAATATCACGATATTTTGTCGGTGATATTTCCAAATATCGCCAATATCTCGGCGATATTATCAACACTGGTTTTGAGTGATTGTTGCTTGCAACATTGATGTAAAGTCCACCAAAGAGATGCGTATATATATAATAGAATATATATTTCTATAAGATGACATGAGTAAAAAGAAAACTGTGCATACATATACACAGAAATTCACTGCACTCAATGCTTAGTTTGCTATTGGGCATTGTTGAAATTTTACGCGATGGCTCAAAGGGAATGTCATACATATACATGTAATATTGTGAAATGAATTGCACTTCAAGTTTTTGAGCCATCGTGTAAAATTTCATCAATGCCCAATAGCAAACTAGGCATTGAGTGCAGTGAATCTCAGCCATCCATCACATAATACATCCAAAGTCCTTAGGTAATCATTGCCAATCACCAATGTACAGAGAAGCACAGCCTCCCAGGGAGTTGTAACTAGATTAAAGAGATCTTAGAAGATTGACTGGAAAAAGGGAATGTGGAAAACGGGATAAGAACAATTATGGCAACACAAATTCACTAGTTTGAAGCCGCAGTTTTTTAACCGTTGACACGATATTTCTAAAAAATTTCATAACATAGTAGCTTGATCTAAGATTCTTTTTCAAATTAGATAAGAGTCTTTTTCAAATAGTTATTAATTATATGAAAATTTCTCAGAAATAGAATATTTGTTAGTGTTGGGCTCTATTGTAGTTGCTAGGGCATTATGCAGAAAACACACTTGTGTTTTCAATTAATACTTAGGAAACCATTATTTGGATACCAGTGATTGAAATGAATTTTTTATTTACTATAAGAGTGACACTTTAAGGTATTCAGTGAGCTTCGAGTTGTATTTGGTAAAAGTTAACTTCATATTCGAGTTCTAGGTAGCATGTTAATTATTTGTGGTTTTAGCTAATGTGACTAGGAACTTCATGGAACCAAAGAGCAAGAAATTATTGTTTTTTTTGCAATGATAGTAATTGACTTTTGAAACACTATGTCAAATTTGACCATGCCAGTTTTGCTAATGTATGTTCTAATTCGCATGCCTGTGACAATTACTTTTGTTAACACCATTGTGAATTTGAAATGTACTTTTGTTAGCACTATTGTGAATAAGAAATGTACTTCTTCAAAGTTTTAACTCTATACTTCTAATCACAATTTCAGAAACTGTAAAACAAATGTGAAGGGAATGACAAATACAATGTCTCTGAAATAAAAGATAGATAAATACTCATTCGTTCAAATTAAAACCATTTGGAATAAACATTGGCCGACTACTCATAAAAGCAATTAAAATTAAAGCAATAAATACTCATTCGTTCAAATTAAAATCATTTGGAATAAACATTGGCCGACTGCTCATAAAGCAATTAAAATTAAAACAATCTCACATTGTCCCTATCAAGGTTAAGGTTTTTGATATATTTCTCGGTTTTGATCTCGAATAATAGAATCATACACAAGTTCGATTAATGTTTATATTTATATCTAGATATATGGAGAGAGTATATTTGGATTTTTTTTTTTGTTTTTTTGTTTAATAAATAGTTAAGTTATTTATGAATTTATGCATTACTAAATTATATGTTATAAATTTTATGAATGATATGTATTTTTTTAAATATAACTAGTATATATTTTTATTAAGAATTTATATTTATATGGAGTTAATCTTCGTTACAAAATTTCATTATTTTGTATTTTAATTTGGATTACATATGAAATTAAAATAGCACCACTTCTCATTCATATGTAAATTAAAAGATGATGTAAATACATTTTAATTAATTTTTAGAAAAAAATATAAATTAATAATATAGTCCAATCATTTTAATTGAATTTAAATGGTGGTTTCCAAGTCTCTATTTTTAGTATTTTGTTAGAAGTATATCAAATTAGTGTTTTTAGTTTGAGCTCTAGAAATTATATATTTCTCATACCATTTTTTCTAATTTTCATATAATTTTTCCAATTTAAAAAACCTATCGGCCTCTTTTTGCACCTTTTGGGGCAATTGCTAGTTATATCTCTGTTTATATTTCTCTACCCTCATCTTCATTTCGCTAACATCCCCCTACAGATCCTTTTCGTGGCAATGCAACTGATTTTAGTCTTCCATATCCTCTTCTTCATAAATAGAACCCTTTTGTTTCAAATGCAACTGCTAGAGTGTTCCACCTCCTTTTCTTCAATATGCATAGCAAATAACCATCAACTACATTCCTCTCGAAACAAAAATCTATTATACATCTTTTTCTTCCAATTTAATCTTTGAAGAATATGATCCAATTCTTGAGGATTGGTATTAACCCAACTTTTCGAAAATGACCGCCCCTTTCTTAGTTTAGTAGTCATTCTACATCCTCTTTCCTTATCACTGACAAAAAGGCACGTAAACATGATTTGTTAAAGTGATCATGATGGCGATATGTAAAGCTGTGTTTTAAAAAACCCAGATTGAAGTCCTATCATGAAATCTCGTCAAAATATGACCGGTTCTTCATCTATAATCCCAACCTACTCGACCCTTTAACAATGAAGATATTGCCAGTTTGCTATAATTGACATTAGTTTCCCTTTCTTTGATTACACCTATAAGCCTTCTGGAGCACAACACAAATAGTTTAGAATGGAACCAAATTAATAATGTAACAACTTACAAAACGCCCTTGGAAAAACCCCTAGGAACTTAGAGAAAGAAGAGGAAGCATGGATATCATTTCATTCACAGAATTCTTTATGAAGGGAGTTTATGCAAGATTTGCTGAAATGTTTTTCTTTCCATGGAAATTCAATCTTAAAAGTAAAACAATTAAACGAAATTAGCCTACTTGTTGATACTAGAAAGTACATTGTCTGAGAGTTGAAGCTAAAGACACTGTAATTATGACTAATATTCATTGTAGTAAAAAACTGCAGTAGAGAACTAGCATTTGTTGGAAACCAACATAGATATTAGAGACCATATGATCTGCTAGAGTCCCAAACATTTTAAGTGTTATAGCCATAATAGATCAATTCCATGGAAACATCTTCAGTGGGTCACTGGTATACAAGGATAACCAGTAGAATAACTTTTTTACCTGTTAGCATGTCCTAATTGTTGGCTGGACAGTTGTGTTCCCAAAGCATAATGTACCAAGGACTCTATCTGTACAAAGAGGCCCCCCATCTCGAATTAACATCACGAGTGAAGCCAACATTATTGTCTACTATGCATCATGCTTCCATCTCGTTGATCGCAAGCGCACTTAGTTGAAATCCAAAAAATCAAGTTGATTCCTTGTTAGTGTAATGTCCCTTGGGAAAATTTTTCCGTT
>Ga0115851_100613_pt1 | contig 16646 bp, 4 predicted proteins | sample InSIn2gowninarea_FD_83865 | JGI IMG/M metagenome (GOLD analysis project Ga0115851, IMG submission 83865)
ACCATTTCTACGTTTATCAATTCTAATAAATTAAAAAATAGTTTTCACTGATGTTTTAGACTCGTTTCATTCTGATGGTATTGTACAATTAATAAATTATGTTTTGTTTTACTTGAACCCACTTAACATATTACAAGTATGTGTTTCAATAACACACCTTGTTGGTGATGGATAGAGTAAAACATAAACCATTAAATATACACACACTTCTTACAAATTTTTAAAAGAATTGTGTTTATAAGTTGGAATTGTTGACAATTTTTTTTAGTTCTATGGTATGTCTAAAATTGCTTTTGTTTGGCTAAGAGTTTGATTTCATGGAATATAAGGAAATAGGTTAATAGGCCAAGACCAAGAGATATTTGGTAAGAGGGAAATTCAAACTCGGGTAATTCCAGGGAGTGGGGTAATTCCAGCGAGCGGTTTTTCTATAATAACTATGACGAGTCAACCTGCATTATGGATAGCAGCCAGTGGAACGATGATGATTCAACCTGCATTATGGATAGTTGCCACGGATGATTGTCCCCAATGTGAATTTCACCACTAAATTATAATCATTTTTCCCAATATTTAAAAAAAGAAAAGAAAAGAAGAGACAAAAAATATTAAAATATTATAGAAAGCAATTCACTAAATTCACTTAATATATTTCATATATATTTTTAACTAAAACACCATAAAAAAAGACTAAACTTTTTAAAAAATTTATATTTATCAAATTCTAATTATTTAAATTAAAGAGTTTTTTAAATATATTTAATTAATATATACATTAAAAAAATAAAAATATTTAATCCACACAAATCTACACTTTTTTACCATTTCTTTAAAAAAAAATACGATACTTATTCCAATCCGAAAAAAACTATAAAAATCCAAAATACTTAATAGTAACCGAGCTCTGAATAGCAGGATGTTCATGAATGCTAGTCTTGTCGAAACCACAATGACGGAACTTATGATGCAAACAAATTTTAATTTCAGGTGACCTTTTCTGCAAAATAAAGTCGATTTTCTGCAAAATAAAGTCGAGGAAACTGCCCTCTAAAGCACCTGGATTTTTTCTAAAGTGCATTTGTTAATAAGATGATTATTATTATAGTGTTCCAAGTTGAAGTGGAAAGGTGTCACTCTTGGGATATGATATTAATAATGTGTTAAAACAAACCCGAACCGTAAAAATACGTTCTGCATCCTTCCCAACACGTCAGGTAAGACGGTTATTTAAATAATATTCAACGTATTTTGCATGTAAACTGGTCTTTTTCCCGTCAAATTCTAACCCTTGAGGATTCATGTTTTATTTGTTTTTTTGAAATTTCAATTCTCGCGCTTTTCTGTTTTTTGGAAACGAATGGGTTGATCCTTTTGATTTCTTTTAAATTTCTATTCTTGTGCTTTCTATTTTTGAAAATGCTTTTGTTGCCAGGACCATGGATTTTCCGTCAGTTCATGCTTTTTCCGTCCACGCTCATGCTTTTGTTGCCAGGTTCATGATTCTTCCGTCCACGCTGATGCTTTTATTGCCATGTTCATGTTTCTTCCGTCCAGGTTGCGCTGATGCTTTTGTTATCAGGTTCATGCTTTTTCCATCCAAACTCTGATGCTTTTGTTGTCAGGTTGGGCTGATGCTTTTGTTGCGAGGTATGATTTTGTTGCGTTCATGATTTTTCCGTCGCTTTTGTTGCCATGTTAATTTTTTTCCGTCGACGTTGACTTGATGATTTGGTTGCCAGGTTCATGCTTTTTGCGTTCACGCTTATGCTTTTTCCGTCCATGTTAGGCTGATGCTTTTGTTGCAAGGTTCTTGCTTTTTCCGTCCACATTGGGTGGATGCTTTTGTTTTCTTTATTCTCTTTCAATTAATGCTTTTTCCAAAGGGAAATCTCAAATGCACAATAGGGTTTCAATTCATATTTTTGTTTTTGTTTATTTTTTTCGTTACTCATATTATTCTATGGATTTGCAGTTTATAATTATTTTATTTATTTTTCAGATGTTTGAAGTAGGGTGTTGAAAGGAGTTAAGATTGGAGAGTGTGACAAATATATTATGTTTTTTATTTTTTATTTTTTTTAATAGTTCCTATATGAAAATTATTGGGTACTAATATAATATTTTATTTAAAATTGTAAAGCAATATGTATGTAGGGTAAGTATTTTGGTGAATTAAAAAAAAAAAATTAATAGGTTTTAAAAAGAACAAGTGGAATTGTGTGTGTGCCAATCTTTGTAATCAGGCATGCTCTTTGGTCTTGATAGGAATATAGCAATTAGTGTAACTTATAAATGAAATGGCTAGAATATCATGAACATATCACATCTCCTAATTAAATTTGTATTTAAAACTCATAATTTATTTGTGTCTTCCATAAATTTTTTCTATTTATTATTGGAGTAGGATTCTTGTCCATTTTACTTATCTAGGAAAGAAACTTACTAAGTGCTTTTAGAAATGTAACTGAATATTGTTTATTAACACTAATGTAATTGGATTTGAGATTTAACAGTGTATGAGGCATTTGGGTGGATGGGGTTTTTTTAAACCAATTTGTGTAAACTGCAAGTCAGATATATATTTCTATGAATTATTATTTAGTATTTACATTTCTCAACTATCATTACGAGTGGATGCTTTTGTTGTTTTTATTCTCTTTCAATTAATGTTTTTTCCAAAGGGAAATCTCAAATGCACAATAGGGTTTCAATTCGTACTTTTGTTTTTATTTATTTTTTTCGTTACTCATATTATTCTATGGATTTGTAGTTTATAATTATTTTATTTATTTTTGAGATGTTTGAAGTAGGGTGTTGAAAGGATTTAAGATTGGAGAGTGTGACAGATATATTATGTTTTTTATTTTGTATTTTTTTAATAGTTGTTATATGAAAATTATTGGATATTAATATAATATTTTATTTAAAATTGTAAAGCAATATGTATGTAGGGTAAGTATCTTGATAAATTTACAAAAGAAAATTTAATAAGTTTTAAAAAGAGCAAGTGGAATTGTGTGTGTGTGAATCTTTGTAATCATGCATGCTCTTTGGTCTTGATAGGAATATAGCAATTAGTGTAACTTATAAATGAAATGGCTAGAAAACTCAAATGAATATCTCATGATATATTTCACATAGCCAAGCCAAAAAAAATAATTATCATGAACATCTCAAAACTCCTAATTAAATTTGTATTTAAAACTCATAATTTATTTGTGTCTTCCATAATTTTTTTTTATATTTATTATTGGAGTAGGATTCTTGTCCATTTTACTTATCTAGGAAAGAAACTTACTAAGTGCTTTTAGAAATATAACTGAATATTGTTTATTAACACTAATGTAATTGGATTTGAGATTTAACAGTGTATAAGGCACTTGGGTGGATGGGGTTTTTTTAAACCAATTTGTGTAAACTCCAAGTCAGATATATATTTCTATGAATTATTATTTAGAATTTACATTTCTTAACTATCATTACTCTTCCATTTTTATAGGTAGCCCAATGAAAAACATTTTTTGTTCTTAATTTCCTAATATGATTTGCACATTGTAGAAGACATTTTTTTAGCAGGCGAGCTTTCCCTCTTTTGAATGGCTACTATTCTCAATATCCCAATTTGATATGGCTTCTTGAAAATTATGATTTTTTTTCCTACCCACATTTTGATTTGATCTTAGGTGTGTGCTTAATAGTTTTCTCAAAGTATGCGTTTCACCATGAAAATTACATGTGCTTAAATTAAAATCCAATTTAATTAACTTGATTTTGTATTCCTATCTAATATTCATGAAAACTATTGTTGTACTCAATGCTCGTTCCAGATCTTGATATTAAGGAAATGAGTTCAGTTGGTTAAAGTAAGAATGTTGGTTTAGGTATATATTCTTGATCTGGTTTTGGTATTTGGTGAATATGTCTTGTTTGTTAGTGTTTTCCTCATTTTTTGGGGATTCATTTATTCAAAACGCTAGTTGTGGTGAAGATTTCTTGTTTGTTAGTGTTTTCCTCATTTTTGGGGGATTCATTTATTGAAAATGCTAATTGTTTGAATTAAAATGAACAGCTAAGCTACATTATTAGCTTGAATCAACATCTTTCAATAACAAACGATTTCCCTTATAATTTAAAAAAGTTCATGGTAATAAATATTCTTCCATACAATGTCATTTGGTTGATACTATTTAAAATTGAGTCATGATAGATTACAAATAATTTCAAACCTTTACTATGTAGATAAAGTACAATGTTTAGTAATTTCACGCAATTTACTACATAGTGTTATAAGTTAGTTCAATGTTTACCTTTAATCATTGATTAACCATAAAAAAAATTTCTATATCATGACTACATATTTCTCTTACATGACATAACCTGGAATTTGGTTATGTTGTCATCTTCAATAGTTAATGTGTTGCATTGAAGCATTATGATAAAATGAGTTAATGTGTTGCATTTAAGCATTATGATAAAATTTTCTTCCTTGTTGTCTCAACAAGAGTCACATACTTGGTATATCCTTTGGGTTTTATTTATTTTAATAATTTCACCATCCAGTTTGACATTGAGTTGAAGAGAATCTGTTTCAATTTATCACAATTACTTTTACTTACAAGGTATGGTAATCATACATATCTTTTTGTGGTGTCCTCACAAGTAGTTGTTAGCATTCGTAGGCGCATCCTTCCTTTTCTTCTTTTAGGTTCTTTTTTATTATTGAGTGGTTTTCCTCAAGAGTCTATGCTCTTTTTTCAAAACAAGAACAAAATATTTTGTTCTCAAAATAGAAGAAATGATATTTCATGCGTAGCTCTTCATCTATGCCCAATGGGAAATTCAAAATAAGTGAAAACTAACCAAAAAAATCCACCTTAGTATGTCTTACCTTATGGTACTTAATTTAATTTTTAATTGTTTGAAATTGCCACAAAACTAATAAAAAAAATCACCTTAGCATGTCTTACCTTATGGTACTTATTTTAATTTTTAGTTGTTTATAATAACCCGAAGAGTAGGAATTTTTGATACAATATCCTTAACATAATTTTCATGAAAATTTTGCAATACTAGAAAGGGTTACATATTTAGCACTTTGGCTATGGATGATGGAAAATTCAAAACTAAGAAAAATAGATATTTGGGTATGCCTTACTCGATGGTACCAAATTTAATTTTCATTATGTTTCAAACAGTCGTGAGGAGTACTAGATTTTAGTAAAATATCTTTGAGTTAGTACTAGATTTTAGTAAAATATCTTTGAGTTAGTCTCTCCGAACTTAATATCTTTTGGAATTTTTTTAGATTGTCGCACCTTTTACTTTGGGATTAACCTTCAAATCTGGTATTTGAAATGAATTTTATTTATAGTTCTAAGGATAGAGAAGGAAAAGGTATCTCTTACTTTTCTAAATATCTTTATTGCGACTATTGTTTGACTATATCATGCCATTTTTTATTTATTTTGTTGAGGTTAGGTTTTTTGTATCATTAGTTGCTAACGAGTAGATATTTGTGAAGGAATTTTCTAGAAAGAGGTAGGGAATTAATTAATTCACTGGAAATACTATAGCTCTAAATGTAGAGAGTCGTAATATTATTTGAATTTGTATATATATATGTTTGTGATTTTGAGAATGTTTTATGTATTTATGTTGATATTTTGAATTCAAATTGTGTACCATCTTTGTTTGTTGATTTGAAGTTGCCTAATTTTGTGTTTAGTTGAATTGCATGTATATGTGAGTGGCTTTGATGGTGTGTTTAGTTGAAATGTGTTTACTTGTTTGAAATTTCTTATATATGAGTGGTTTTGGCAACAATTATTTTCTTCTGTATTTGGGCACGAAATTGTATATTGTGTGTTTTCTTATTTGAAAATGTATTTTGTATGTTTATTTTATTGAAATTACATATACACGTGAATGGTTGTATGAATGTTTATTTATGAATATCTGTATCTAATTTGAAATTGTAATCATGTGTTTGTTTTATTGAATTATGAATTTCAATGTGTATGTATAATGTAGATTTTAATTTGTATGTTATGAGTTTACTTTTCTTTAAAGTTACATAATCATATTTTAGTGTTTTCTTCTATTGAATTGAAATTGTATGTTATGTGTTTAGTTGAATTTGTATATTCTATGTTTGTTTATTTCAACTTTTACTTTGTATATTCCTTTATTTGAAATTGGATATAGAAGTGCGTGTGTGGGCACTCTTATTTATGAATATTTGTATTCTAGGTGACTTGAAATTGTAATAGTGTTTTTTCTATATTGAATTGTGATTGCAGTTAATTTTATAGCCTAAATAGTTATGATGTATGTTTCCTATTTTTCTATTTGAATTTGTATTTTGTGTCTGATATTTAAAAATTTTAAATTGTATATTTACTCATTTAAATTTGTATTCTAGGTTTTGTCTGAAATTGCATATACATGTCAAAACTTCTTTTTTCAAATGTTTGTATGTGTGGGTGGCTTTCTCAATGTTTGTGAATGTATGTGTTTAAATTTTATATTCCATTACATTTGAAATTGTATATTGTATCTTTGTTTATTTGAAATTTATTAAGCATGCTTATGAAGTGTTTTGTCAATGAATGCCTGTGTTTGTTATGTTGATTTGTATTAGCCATAAATTTTATTATAAACATGAATATGTGTATTTTATATATATTTAATTAAGTCTTATATTTTTATTGTATAATATTTTAATGTTTATTTATTATATTGAATTTTAATTATAATGAGATTTGTATTTTTTTCTTTTTTCTTTTTTAACAATAGATGATATTTTATGTTAAAAATGGAAAATATAATAAATTTGATATAATGAAAAGAATATAAAACATTTCACTGTTAAAAAATAATAAATATGTTTTTAAATAAGACTTTTTTACTAATATATCTAGTATTAAAACAATAAAAAACAAATAAATGGAAAAAAACTACAATAATTTCATTATAATTTTATTTAATAAAATATTAAAATTCACTAGATTAATATCATGCAATATAAGGATCTAGTGGAAAAACTCTTTTCAAAACCTTTTTCAATTTTAAGAAAGTTTTAAAAGCATTAAATTAAATTTTACAATTATGATAAAAATATATTTATAATAAAGAAAATATAATATATAAAAATAAAAAAGCTATAAAAAAATTTAAGCTATAAGATACGTTGAATAAATTAAGATATTAATAATTAAAATAATGAATATATTACCTTATCGAAACAGGTTCCAAAAAAATTCAATAATAGTAAAAATTGTACATATCCTAAAAAAATGCATGGCATAATCATCGTAATGCTCCTGGTGGCATAATCATCGAAATGTTCGTGGTCGTCTTTGGGAAGACCCACTTGACAAAAGCTCAATTCTTACAATGCCAAATTTGTTGGTAATTCTTTATATTACCAACAAATACCTACTATATATATAAAATTACAGTTTGTTACCGTTGCTCCAAATTCCAACGGCTCAATTAGATATGTCACTGTATAAAATTAGAAGTTTGTTACAATAATACTTTCCTCCAAATTTATGTGAATTTGTTAGTAGCAGGTCTGTTTTTTTTGTTCCGATATTAACTATATTTTAGTGTAGAGTGGAATTATAATAGGGGCGTGTTCAGGAAGACCTTTCATAGAAAATTATATAATATTATAATGAGTTATTTTTATTTATTTTAATGGTAAATTTTGAAAATGTTTTAGAATTGGATGGAACTTTGATATCACTTCAGTTCATATTCTAAAAATAAATTAAATTTCTAATTGAATTCAATTAGATTTTAAAACTTTAAAACTCAAATCAATTGAATAATTATAATATTAAAATTATTCCATTAATTCTACAATAATTTCATAATTTCCAAAGAAACAAAATTTAGTTATCAAATCTTATCTAGTGGAAAGAAAATGTTTCACTAATATGATTATTGAATTTTGTATAGAAAGAAAGTAACATGTCGTACAAAATACAATTCCAAATTTGAAAGAATTGATTATCCAAATAATAAATTAGATATTGTGAATAAATAATTATAATATGAAAACTATTTTATTAGTATGACTATATTAAATATACAAAATTTAGTTATAAAATTTTATTTGGATAGAAAGAAAATGCTCCACTATAATTATTAAATTTTATATAGATGGAAAGCAATATGTCTTACACCAGTACAATTCCTAATTTGAAAGAATTTATTATTCAAATAACAAATTAGATATTATTTTGAATTGAATAAATTGGAATATATAAATATTCAAATAGAAACAATGTTTAAAAATCCATTTACATAAACACTAATAATATGTTAAATTTTATTATTATTTTTTATAATATTCTATTTATTATATATTTTTGAGTATGTTATTAAGTGGAATGTACTCTGAATTAAATAAGAGTGTGTTTAAATCACAAATTTAAATTATAAAATTCCAAAAATTTCCCAAAAATAATAAATGCATGTACAATCAAAACCGAAAATAAAAAAATAAATATATATATATATATATATAAAATTAATTCATTAAATTCAATAAACACTACAAAATACAAAATATAAATTTAAACTAGGGAAACTAACGCCCTAAACTTCATTACCAAGTTCCATCTACTCACACTTCTATATGCGCTACTTTTGAGCGCTACCAACGAAATTTCTCTATATTAATTAGAAAGCGTTACTCTTCGGTGTATACCAACTAATGCCGTTTTGGAATAAAAGCAGTATACGTCAGATATTTTATTTTATTAGGTCGGTGCCACCGGGATCATAAACCTACTGGTCTTACTGGTCTTTATACTACATGGCATATGGTACTGTAATTGTAAGTAGGAAGCTTTCCAATTCAGAAAACACGTCAACTATTTCGATAAAAAAGAAAGAAAGAAGATCTGTGTAACAAATAAACTAGAAAAACTATATAATATACAAAAAGATATGAATTTATTTAATATATGAGATGCTTTCCAATTCAGAAAACACGTCAACTATTTCGATAAAAAAGAAAGAAAGAAGATCTGTGTAACAAATAAACTAGAAAAACTATATAATATACAAAAAGCTATGAATTTATTTAATATATGAGATGCTGCTAAGTAAAATAAATAAAATAATTAAAATAATAAATATATTACTTTTTTAAAATAAATTAAAACAAAAACGTAATGCCATGATCCTGGTTAATGCCTATTATCGTCTCGGGGAGGTGACCCAATCTCAGGCGTAGCAACATTGATTTTACTGCTATTGTATTGTAATTATTTAGGACAGCGCCACCAGCTGGAACGGATTAAAGATCGGGTAGGGAAGCTCCACTGTTGCAGACAATATTATGATTAGGTCACGGAGGTTGGATGCTTCAGAGTTGGGAGAAGTTTAACAATTTGGCACCGATTTGAAGGTAAGAGAATTTTGAATTCCGTAATGGGAGGAAGAGGAATTCGTGCAAGTTGCGTAAGATCGAAGACTTACTTATATACCACGTAAATCTAATACGGAGGTTGGATCGGTTAGACACACTTCAGAGTTGAGAGAAGTTTAAAGAGAAGTTTAATAAAATGGTTCGTAAGGGGAGGAAGAGGAATTCGTAAAAGTTGCGTAACATCGCAGACTTAGGTACCGCATACTAATAGCAAGTTGCATAATGAAATGAAACGTACAATCTAAAACTATTTGATTACCATAATGTTTGATATTTAAGTCTTTCTGTTCCAACATGAAATGTCAACTTGACAATTCACATCAGCTTGCTAATACGGCAGTTAATTCACATCAGCTTGCTAATACGACAGTTTATTCTCATTGTCCAAAATTGCTTGCAAAACGCAATTTTTTATTTCCAGTCCTCTCACAAGACTCGTAAAGACAAAGGTATCGGAAGCAAATGTGACACCTTGGTTGTTTTGATTGTGAGTGAATAGCGCAGAAAAAGCTTTAGAGCCTGAAAATGGCACAGTACGGGTAGATTATATACATCAAAAAAGATTATATGGAAGTCGTGTCACCGTCAAACAGTTATTCGAAGGGATCCAATTACAATTAATTACACCACTAGTTGATTGGTTGATTACCTAGGATTATCTGGGTTTCTTTGATTTAATAAACAATCATTTTCAATACTTTCCAGCATTTTTCTTACAGATCACCTAGCTTGCTTTCTTTTATAGATTCCATGGCGTTCATGAATTTTTGTGGACAAAGAAAATGCTTGGAAGTTTCCAAAGTAAAATATGTTTATTCGAAGGGGCGAGACCAATTTAGTGGGGTGATCATAGCTTTGGAAGTAAGCATCCGCTACAGTGACGCATAATAGGCGGGTGTCACCAGTTAGATGGGACATATTATAGATACCTCTTCTACACAGTGTATCTCATGGATTTGTTTAAAAAAGTATGGCGTGGGTAAACTGATGGAGAGTCTCACAGAGATTCAAATTGAGAGAACGGATGCCAATTGCAGCAATGATAGGCTTTGTTTAAAAAGGTATGCCCTAAAACTAATGGAGAGAGTCGCACAGAGATTCAAATTAAGAGAATGGACGCTAATTGCAGCGTTCCTAGAGCGTTCAGTTCATTATCGAATTCTACTTCAATAAATGGATTGCGAACAATGAGTAGTAGATGAAGGCGATAGTGAGCGAAATGTGTATCACGTCTTCCGACACACAGATATTGGAATCGCCATTACAGAATTAAAGGGGCTTCGCGAACGATTTCCGTGTGAGCCACGACGGCGTTGATAATCTGGAGGCGATAATCCCCTGTCCATATGATAATTCGCGTAATGGGTCAGATAAGTCGCATATTGAGGCGGGATAAGCCGCATATTTAATGCGAGATAATCGCATATCATTTGATAATCAGCGTATACAATGCAAATAACTCGCATATCGTATAATAATTTACGAATGCGCCTCACCTAATTCGCATTTCGTGTATTTTGCTTATAGAATATCGCGATTAGCCAGTGTTATGCGATTTATGTCGTTTAGATACGTGGTTATATAAGTCAAGTATGCTTCTTATCAAGCTCATATACCATTTTTCTCCGCGGAATATGACAAATACGCGAGTTATCTTCTTCGGGTATCCGAATTATCTAGGCATAATATACCACTTATCTACGCAATTTATGAGTTATATCCTCGCATTATATGAGTTATCTACACAATTCGCGGATCCGACATGTGACTTATCAACGGTAACATGGTTTCTTAGGTATGCGAAATATCTTGGTCGACCCGGTTTGGTTTGTTCAGTCCCGGTTTGGTTCGTCAGCTTTAGATATGCGAGGAAGATTGGAGAAAATGCAAAGATTCAGAAAGGCTATTGTCATAATGATGGGCGCATTAGGGCCAAGTTTAGGGATCAAACGCTGCATATCTCCTTGCCTTTGCGTCACATCTCCGAACAACAGAAGCAGGAGGTGATTCCTGTCACAGTCAAAACAAGATTCAATTCAGAAACAATCTCGGGCGTTAAGGCGCAAGGCGTCCGGAGGCGATTAGACAAAATGATGAAAATGCAAAAGGAATTGGTGTAAGGGAGAAAAACAGAAGCGGCAGCTAAGCTTGGCCAAGACTCTTCTCCTGGGGAAACACCAATATCGAAAGACGCGCTGGCAGGCAGTATGTCGAAATGCGAGGAAGGAAGGAGAAGCGTATGATACAGAAGATGATTCCGCTGAAAACAACCAAGATCCAGACAAGCAATCTCAAATTTTCCTTTCACAGCATCGACTGTGGTCGTTTGTACCTCTCTCCCACGAAAATTTGGAAAGCTTGATATATATATATATATACACACATTAGTCAAGTAAAGAACGTTTAGTTCAGCGTTATGTGAGTGGCATTAGGAGCATGCTTTTTAACTCGATTTTTATCTCTGCCCTGGACAGAACAAGAACAATATTCATGTCTCTGCTAATAAACTTTAACCACTCTAGTGTCGCCTAATATTTTAATATCAAAAAGAATTAAGACATGGCATTGGAGAAGTGGTTTGAAAAATTTAATGTGACGGTCACCACTCGAGCACGATCAGATTTAAAGGGAGTTATTCTTTAGTGTTCTGAACCTTACTGTGTTAATTTAACTGCGTCTTTATGTCTTGTTATTTGAATTTATATTTAAATGACTTCTTCTCTAATCAATTCATCAAAGTTCAAATCATTATTTAATGTTATATTTTCATTTAAGGAATTTAGAATCATAATTTTATTATATATTTAAACTATTGTTTAAATTAGGTTTAAATTAAAATTTAAAAAAATATTATTTAAAATTTATTGTGTTATTTATCATAAATTATTTATAAAATTTTAATTAATAAAAATTAGATTTACTTAAAAAAAGATTAATTAATGAAAATTAGATTTACTTTAAAAAACTATGTAGTTAATTAAGGTAAACATTATTAGATTGATAGAATATGGTTTAACCAAAGTCAATTATGGTTAGCAATAATGGTCAACTATGATAAACCATGATCAAGCACAATGGTCAACCAAGACCACTATGGTTGTAATGGCTAAATATAGTCAACCATGGTAAGCCATGATCAACCATGGTCACATACAATCAACCATGATCAATGGTAATGGTCAATCAAAATCTCTAGGGTTAGAATCATCTAACTTGGTTAACCATGATCAACCACCCTAAACCAACATCAAGCATGGTCAACCATGGTCAATTAACTGTAATGATCAATGGACATCACCTTGGTCACCCATGATCAACCTTGCTAGGATATTACGGTCAACCAAGACTTGTATGGTTGAATACGGTATGGGATAATGGTAAATCAACATATCTATGGTCAACCACAATGATCATTCAACATATCTACGGTTAGCATGGTGCAACATGGTTAATCAACATCTCTATGGTTGAAGATGGTAAATCAAGGTCTTTATGGTCAACCATGATTAACCATGGCCCATTGTGATTAACCTTGATGAACAATAATGGTCAGTCAATATATCTATTGTTAGGCTAGTTTAGCATGGTCAGCAGACATCTATAAAATTGAACAATGTCAACCATAATGATAAGAAAATGTCTCCTACAATGTGCAAATCATATTAGGAAATTAAGAACAAAAAATGTTTTTCATTGGGCTACCTATAAAAATGGAAGAGTAATGATAGTTAAGAAATGTAAATTCTAAATAATAATTCATAGAAATATATATCTGACTTGGAGTTTACACAAATTGGTTTAAAAAAACCCCATCCACCCAAGTGCCTTATACACTGTTAAATCTCAAATCCAATTACATTAGTGTTAATAAACAATATTCAGTTATATTTCTAAAAGCACTTAGTAAGTTTCTTTCCTAGATAAGTAAAATGGACAAGAATCCTACTCCAATAATAAATATAAAAAAAAATTATGGAAGACACAAATAAATTATGAGTTTTAAATACAAATTTAATTAGGAGTTTTGAGATGTTCATGATAATTATTTTTTTTGGCTTGGCTATGTGAAATATATCATGAGATATTCATTTGAGTTTTCTAGCCATTTCATTTATAAGTTACACTAATTGCTATATTCCTATCAAGACCAAAGAGCATGCATGATTACAAAGATTCACACACACACAATTCCACTTGCTCTTTTTAAAACTTATTAAATTTTCTTTTGTAAATTTATCAAGATACTTACCCTACATACATATTGCTTTACAATTTTAAATAAAATATTATATTAATATCCAATAATTTTCATATAACAACTATTAAAAAAATACAAAATAAAAAACATAATATATCTGTCACACTCTCCAATCTTAAATCCTTTCAACACCCTACTTCAAACATCTCAAAAATAAATAAAATAATTATAAACTACAAATCCATAGAATAATATGAGTAACGAAAAAAATAAATAAAAACAAAAGTACGAATTGAAACCCTATTGTGCATTTGAGATTTCCCTTTGGAAAAAACATTAATTGAAAGAGAATAAAAACAACAAAAGCATCCACTCGTAATGATAGTTGAGAAATGTAAATACTAAATAATAATTCATAGAAATATATATCTGACTTGCAGTTTACACAAATTGGTTTAAAAAAACCCCATCCACCCAAATGCCTCATACACTGTTAAATCTCAAATCCAATTACATTAGTGTTAATAAACAATATTCAGTTACATTTCTAAAAGCACTTAGTAAGTTTCTTTCCTAGATAAGTAAAATGGACAAGAATCCTACTCCAATAATAAATAGAAAAAATTTATGGAAGACACAAATAAATTATGAGTTTTAAATACAAATTTAATTAGGAGATGTGATATGTTCATGATATTCTAGCCATTTCATTTATAAGTTACACTAATTGCTATATTCCTATCAAGACCAAAGAGCATGCCTGATTACAAAGATTGGCACACACACAATTCCACTTGTTCTTTTTAAAACCTATTAATTTTTTTTTTTTAATTCACCAAAATACTTACCCTACATACATATTGCTTTACAATTTTAAATAAAATATTATATTAGTACCCAATAATTTTCATATAGGAACTATTAAAAAAAATAAAAAATAAAAAACATAATATATTTGTCACACTCTCCAATCTTAACTCCTTTCAACACCCTACTTCAAACATCTGAAAAATAAATAAAATAATTATAAACTGCAAATCCATAGAATAATATGAGTAACGAAAAAAATAAACAAAAACAAAAATATGAATTGAAACCCTATTGTGCATTTGAGATTTCCCTTTGGAAAAAGCATTAATTGAAAGAGAATAAAGAAAACAAAAGCATCCACCCAATGTGGACGGAAAAAGCAAGAACCTTGCAACAAAAGCATCAGCCTAACATGGACGGAAAAAGCATAAGCGTGAACGCAAAAAGCATGAACCTGGCAACCAAATCATCAAGTCAACGTCGACGGAAAAAAATTAACATGGCAACAAAAGCGACGGAAAAATCATGAACGCAACAAAATCATACCTCGCAACAAAAGCATCAGCCCAACCTGACAACAAAAGCATCAGAGTTTGGATGGAAAAAGCATGAACCTGATAACAAAAGCATCAGCGCAACCTGGACGGAAGAAACATGAACATGGCAATAAAAGCATCAGCGTGGACGGAAGAATCATGAACCTGGCAACAAAAGCATGAGCGTGGACGGAAAAAGCATGAACTGACGGAAAATCCATGGTCCTGGCAACAAAAGCATTTTCAAAAATAGAAAGCACAAGAATAGAAATTTAAAAGAAATCAAAAGGATCAACCCATTCGTTTCCAAAAAACAGAAAAGCGCGAGAATTGAAATTTCAAAAAAACAAATAAAACATGAATCCTCAAGGGTTAGAATTTGACGGGAAAAAGACCAGTTTACATGCAAAATACGTTGAATATTATTTAAATAACCGTCTTACCTGACGTGTTGGGAAGGATGCAGAACGTATTTTTACGGTTCGGGTTTGTTTTAACACATTATTAATATCATATCCCAAGAGTGACACCTTTCCACTTCAACTTGGAACACTATAATAATAATCATCTTATTAACAAATGCACTTTAGAAAAAATCCAGGTGCTTTAGAGGGCAGTTTCCTCGACTTTATTTTGCAGAAAATCGACTTTATTTTGCAGAAAAGGTCACCTGAAATTAAAATTTGTTTGCATCATAAGTTCCGTCATTGTGGTTTCGACAAGACTAGCATTCATGAACATCCTGCTATTCAGAGCTCGGTTACTATTAAGTATTTTGGATTTTTATAGTTTTTTTCGGATTGGAATAAGTATCGTATTTTTTTTTAAAGAAATGGTAAAAAAGTGTAGATTTGTGTGGATTAAATATTTTTATTTTTTTAATGTATATATTAATTAAATATATTTAAAAAACTCTTTAATTTAAATAATTAGAATTTGATAAATATAAATTTTTTAAAAAGTTTAGTCTTTTTTTATGGTGTTTTAGTTAAAAATATATATGAAATATATTAAGTGAATTTAGTGAATTGCTTTCTATAATATTTTAATATTTTTTGTCTCTTCTTTTCTTTTCTTTTTTTAAATATTGGGAAAAATGATTATAATTTAGTGGTGAAATTCACATTGGGGACAATCATCCGTGGCAACTATCCATAATGCAGGTTGAATCATCATCGTTCCACTGGCTGCTATCCATAATGCAGGTTGACTCGTCATAGTTATTATAGAAAAACCGCTCGCTGGAATTACCCCACTCCCTGGAATTACCCGAGTTTGAATTTCCCTCTTACCAAATATCTCTTGGTCTTGGCCTATTAACCTATTTCCTTATATTCCATGAAATCAAACTCTTAGCCAAACAAAAGCAATTTTAGACATACCATAGAACTAAAAAAAATTGTCAACAATTCCAACTTATAAACACAATTCTTTTAAAAATTTGTAAGAAGTGTGTGTATATTTAATGGTTTATGTTTTACTCTATCCATCACCAACAAGGTGTGTTATTGAAACACATACTTGTAATATGTTAAGTGGGTTCAAGTAAAACAAAACATAATTTATTAATTGTACAATACCATCAGAATGAAACGAGTCTAAAACATCAGTGAAAACTATTTTTTAATTTATTAGAATTGATAAACGTAGAAATGGT
>Ga0115851_100614_pt1 | contig 16643 bp, 7 predicted proteins | sample InSIn2gowninarea_FD_83865 | JGI IMG/M metagenome (GOLD analysis project Ga0115851, IMG submission 83865)
CGAAGGACACAGCAACGGTCAGTCTGTGAGCCCTGTGGATGTTGTTGAAGATGAAGCCGAGCTTGTCGACACTGCTTCCGTGCGAAACGCTACGTCCATGGAGTCCTAATTCTGGAATGGTCTGATCGACAAGAATGACAAAACCAATGGCACTGATAAACCCCCGCAGAAATGGTCGGCTTAATACACTATCGAGAAATCCGAGTCGTGTCAGACCGGCAATAGAGATAACGGCACCCGCAAGTGTGGTGACCACACCTGCTATTTGAGCATGGAGAATACCGTCATCGTCGCCCGAAGCGCCCTTGTCGACGGAACTGCGTACAACCTGGCCAACAAGCAACGATCCAGCTGCTTCTGGTCCAACGACCATCTGAGGACATGTACCGAGTAGAGCATAAATAATCGGATTGAATACAAATGCGTACAGACCATTGACGGGAGGTACATGAGCTAGATTAGAAGCATATGACAGGGACATCGGGATATAGAAAGATGCCATGGTCAGTGCTGCGATTAGATCCCCTTGAAACCATGACATTCGATACTGAGAGATCCACTTGAGAAAAGGGAAGTAGTAGGCAAGATACATCCATCCCTGGTGCTCTAAGCCGTCGCGTAAGGTCGCCCAATACGTCGTGCTCTTCTTTTTGCTCTTGCTGCCTGTAGTGTTATGTGTGGTGGCATTGCCTACTCTTGCGTTTGCAGCACCACTTGGACCACCATCAGAGTCACTACTATCGGCGTATCTGCCAAAAAAGCCGCTCATTATGCTGTCACTGGTTGCACTTCGTATCGAGGGTGCTCGAGGAGAGAAAGTGCCATGGTTGCACTGCTTGAGGCCGCATGTCCGTGGGTCGTGGTAATTCTCCAGCAATCTCGTTCTCTCGTCTTCGGCCATTGGACTAGGTTCTGCTATTATGCCTTGCGTCTTGCCGTCGTTACCGAGCTCTGGACCGAAGAAATCAGAAGTAGTATTGTCACTGATGCCGGGATTTAGTACGGAAGGTACAGATTGGTCTGCTGTTGGTTCGTAGTCGGTCGGCGAAATCGGAATATGTGTATCCTCGGGAGACATGTTCTGTGCCTCCCGCAGCCTGCTCGGCGTACTTGGTGCATGTTGTATCGAGGGATGCTTTGCATGTTGGGGTCTACTGGGGGACAACGGCGGTGTCTTCGATGGCTCGTGAGAGGGGGATTGGGAGGACATGTTTATAGATTAACGATACAGCAATATCTATGTTTGGTGTCTCATCACGCCTCATACTCCCCGATATACCTGAGTGCTGGGTGTATCATATGAGGGTCGAATGTTCAGTTTTCTAGAATTTAAACTGGCCAATAGCAAGCACGATATCCAGCATGAAACGTACAGTATTGCATAAGCTGAGCAGTGGTGGACCCCAACGTCATTTTCTGGATATCTCCCTCTCGTCGAAAACAAATGGAGCCCTCCACGTGCTATGTGTTTCTGCTAGCAGGAAAATGTTGTCGAAACGTGGTTTAGAGTAAACATATTATACTCGATTGGGATATGAATTTCATTGTTTTGTATTTACCAGGGCAGACTCATGCGTACAAAAAGAGTGGACTGCTATTGGAACTGGAAATTCCAGCTGACTGAGTGCACCGCAAACAATCAAAACCATCGAGTTCCAATCTGATACACAACAATCCATATCAACCTTACTGATGCCCGAGACCATCGTTCATGATCCAATGCAAATCTGCAAAGAACAACCATATGTTATCCTATAAATCACAATTTCGATGCCTAGCTGAGCTTCGTCAAGCCCCATCATATATCGCGTCCCATCGTTCATAAGTCGTGGAGTAGCTATTAACTAAGGAGTGGCAGGACCCATCCGGGGTAAATCCTGATTAGAATGTGTAGTCTAGGCACTGCCTAGCCTCTGGTTCGTGACATGTAAATGCCCTCAAAAAATAACACTCTTGCGCTTCTCTGCACTGCTGAGCACAAGAAGTGGTGTCTTGCGACGACCAGATTCAACTTCGACAATGTTGCCGCCAACTGCGCTGCCTTCATCACTGCTCAAGCTTTTCGCACCATAAGATCCATTGCTGTCCACTGAATTTCGTTCACGAGATTTCTCCTTTCGCTCTGAGCCGATCGCTGCGAGACTACCGGAGCTTGGCTTACTGGAAAGGTTGCCACTTCGACCAAGCACTTCGTTGTCCTCAGAGGAGACAGAAAAGTTGAACTCAACCTCACTACCTGGAGTGCCACTGTCCGAATTACTATTTCGGTCAGAGAGTCGCTCTCGACCAGCACGAACGAGATCGTGAACTGCACGTCGTCGTTGGCGAGCAGCAAAGTTCTTGCTACCTTCGTGCTTGGCTGTTGGCTTCTCTTGCAACTCACTCAAGTGTGGTGGATTCCGTGGTTGTCGAACTGGATGTTCACCAGCACGAGCTTGGCCAGGTCCAAAGGAACCGGTCATAGGTGTTGGCGGAAGTCCAGCAGCTCGCGGTACACCTCGACTCCAGTCACCAGCAGTCTTAATGTTAACGGATGAGAGACCTTTACGATGACCACGTCGGAAGGCGTTGGCAGATGGAGGAGGAAGTGGCTCGACATCCTGTTGAGGAGAGGTGGTTTGCTTTGGTGGAGAGACAGATCGAACAGCTGGAGGAGAAGCGACGGTCGGAGGAGATCGACGTTGCAGGTTGTTCATATCAATCGGTGAGCCGTAATTAGTTGGTGGAGAGGGAATCTCACGTTGAGCTGAGTTGTCGTAGACAAGAGTGGACTGACCAGTGATCGGGTTGTAGACAGTGAAAACTCCTGGGTTACCAGGAAGTGGTTGAACTACAGGCTGGATGCCTTGCTGGAATTGCTGGTTGTACATGTTCATGGGAGAGATTGGAGACTGAATACCATAAGGAGCATAGCCCATCGGCGTTGCGTTCAAGCTAAGCCCTCCCATCTGTTGGGCGGCAGCCTGAACATTGAGTAGCTGTTGCTGGAGCGCTCGCTGTTGTTGAGCAAGGTAAGCATTAGTAGCCATGAGCTCATCATAGATGTTCTGATCAATGCCAGTCACACCATCCTGGCCAAAATCCAATACAGGTGGTGCTAGAACTTGATCAGGTGATGAAAAACCCTGGTAGTTGCCATTGAATTGACCTTGGTTGGGAAAGTATGCACCAGTAGAAGTCTGGGGACCACGAGAATTAGATTGTGGTGTTGCAAACTTGCTGTTCCCTAAAGCATTGCCATTAGGAACAGTTGCAGACTTGGGAGCTGTTCGCAGCCCAGCGAGAAGATGACCACGAGCTGTTCGAGGAGTAGAGCAGTGATTGGCTGTTTGAGATTCGTCGATGGTCGAAATTCTTGGTGGAGGTGCAAGGCTCAATCTCTTGATATGATTTCCTTTACCGCGAGTTGCGTAACCTGGACCAGAAACTCCAATTGGGTTGTTGTTGTTATTGTTGTTGAAGGAGGGTTGATAAGTCATTTGAGCTAGACCGCCAGCGTCGTAACTCATTTCTAATATCTAGTTGCAGGTTTTGTTGTCGAGTATTTATGAAAAGCTTCAGTGTTGAATTGAAAAGTCCAAGCAGATCGATATGTCCAACAGATCGATGACTTGAAGACTTTAGGATCGGTCTGTGAAGGATTGAAATGTACTGATCGAACGCGAGATTATGTATTAGGAAGGAGTGTTGTTCGGTTTGAGGGATGCAAGAAGTGAATTGGTGACAAGAAGGTCGTGGGTATCTCTGATTAGGCTCCTGCCTTTTACTATTGAATTCACCGCGTCAGCAAACGGAGGTCGAGGAGGGAGAAGTGAAGAGGGTGTGAGCATTCTCAATGCTTACCTAGAAACTGCTGAATGGATAGCTAAACGCAATGAAGAAAGAACCTGCGAACAATGGTACGCAAAATTGGCGAAGAATGGACAATGAATGCTGTGCAGACAAAGGCTGCTGACAGACGAAAGTCACGGGTATTGTAGAATACTGAAGACTGCACTGTACGTCGCTTGGTCGAATGTCAAGAACTTAAAAAATGATGATGCTGCTGTTGCTGAAGGAAGACGGTGTGTGCAAAGCGCACTGCTAGTAGACGTTTCGCGGGCCTGATGCTGTGCTGAAAAGTCGAATCTGTGCAGTTTGAGGTGCTACCCGGAAATTTTTATGTATTAGAGGCAAACACGACTGAGACCCCTCGAGCCTCGAGATGAGGATGGTCGAGCGAACAGATAGAGAACGGATATAAAGAGGTTGTGACGATGGGCAAAGAGCGAAGAAAATGTGATAATAGCAAGAGGGGAAGACGGTCACTGTGAACAGGAACAGTTGTGCAGGCAGGAGCACGCAGCAGGGCCTCTCCACAAGTCGTCGGTGGTAGAAGGGAAGGAAAAGATGGAGTCTTCCAATACAGCTCTTGCACGCCAGTGAACCTGATCCCGGACGCCCTCTGGTTAGTTGATCGACTCACATCAGCCACTTACAGGCGGTGTAATCACGAGGCCCAAGTTTGAGAAGAGCTCGAGCCCAGGAAGCTCCTTGGGAAATGCTCCTCTGGGTTAGAAGATCACCCAGAGTCGAGCCAACTAGCGCCTTCAGAGCCTCGAGTGCATTGTTCTCTCTTTAGCATCACGTTGGCTCAGACTTTCATTGGCTTAATAATTGCACTATTGACCCCTAAGTTTATCGCTAATCCCGTTTCGACAATGCACTTCTGCACCCCCGAAGGTTTCTCACACTCTGGACGCCCCTGGATCCATGCAGATGTGGTCACTAACGTCTCTGAAGGCGCTTGTTTCTCATACCGCAATTCTTTCACTCTTTCTGCGACAAGCGCTATCCGCATCACAGTGCTCATCAGCGAAGCAAAACGCCAATAACTCACTATTACCATCCAAAACATAAATCCTTGACCTGTGCCCGCGAGTTTCGTCGTCTCTCCAGTTCGCAGACACATCTCAAAACTAATCACCACAAGCTGAAAGCTTTTAAAGGTGCGACCCAAGTCATGGCGCGCGAGGAGATTGGTTCATCTCACGCTCCCGAACCGCCTCCAACTTTCCCAACGTCTGCTAGTGTTCCGCATTTCTATTTCTAACCAGAGCGTGCAACCCAACAACTAGAGATTCAGCTGGCCGTAAAGTATCACCAGGGAAACGTGTAGAGCAGACATTTCCCTTGTTCTGGGATGGCCGCTACCTCGTCTGATTCTGTGGCGCTTATCATCTCCTCACTATCCTTTTCTGAGATTGAGACAATAAAAGAAACCTGAAACTCATGCAGGGGTTCCCGCAACGGATCCCCAGCTTTGGAAGCTGAAACCACTCACTACTGATCAGCACGTGAATGAGCCGCATCCATGAGTATCGTGGCGGGCTGAATAAAGAAGAGGCTGAAGTAAATGATGTTGTTAACAGATCTGCAAGTTTAATGATTTTATCCATTGATCGCTGTTCTTTTCCGAGTCGGAACAAACTATCTAGAATACAGTAGTCTTGACATGGTCTTCTATACGCATCCTCGCTATGCCAATAACATCGTTGGAGATGAGAAGCCATCGAGGCCAACTTGTATATATACATGATTTTTATAGAACATTAGGTAAATTACCCACTCACTTAGCCACTGAAACGGAATCTTCGCTCGAGGTTTCAGTCGCGTCATGAGCTGCCTTTGGCACAAGTGAATCTGATTCGGGCAGAGCATTGGCATCTACGCCTTTGGTTTGCGGTTCGCTGATTGTCTGTGACGACGCACCGTGTGCTGCTTCTTTCTTCTGAGAGTATTCTTCGGGCGTGTGGCTTTTGGTCTTCGATTCCGGCTGCGGTGTAGAATCGTTCCCAGCATCAGATTTAGTTTTCTTTGAAGCAGTGCTCTTTTGCGGTGCTGTCTTCTTCTCGCTTATCGCAGAAGCTATCGCTGATGTAGAAGGTGTCTCGTTTGATGACTTCTCACTCTGTGCCTGTTCCCGATCCTGCTCGTGCTTCGCCTCGACTGCTGCTCTTCGCTCCGCGATCTCTTTCTGTAGCTCTTCCTTCTCCTGTGCCAGCTCCGCATCCAGCGATTCATCATCTTCCAACTCTCCTTTGTAATGCTCTGGATGCTCTCTGAAACAGTTCTGCATGTTCTGGAACTTATCAATGCATTCCATCCCCTTCGGTTCCTCATTCGAATACACGAAACATGAGAATGCTTCCCTGAATTGTGGACCACATGGACCGTATGCCATACCTCCTAGGCAGGGACAGTCCCAGTTGATTTCACCGGTCACAGGATTGAATGCTCCTTGTCCTTCAGCTTCTTCTTCCAGTTCTGCGGGTCCTTCCGTGCCAGGCATCGGAAGATCTGCCGTTTGTGCACCAACAGATTCTGCTTGTGTCTGATTCGCAACATCTTCGGATGATTTCTCTATTACGGACTGTAGGACGGATGGGTCCTTTTGCACTTTTTGTCGACTGCTTGCGGTCAATTCATCTATGGTAGAACCTTCTCGTTCGTCTACCAGCGCATCGACATTGGGATTCAGTAGGTCTAGTTGTGTGTCAGCTATAGGTTCGCACTGGGAAGATGGTTTTCGCATACTGTTCTGAGGATGTTCTGCAAAGACAGGACTTGTGTTGTAGTAGTATATGCCAGCACCAGCTAGGCCCCATCTTAGTGCACTGCTTTTCCAACTTCTTGATCCAAGATGTCGCGATTCTGTGGTAAGGTATCGTCGTGTGGCTGCAGGTTGAACCGGTATTGAAGAGCTCCGTGAAATGCGCGAAGCTGCGCGTGCTCCTGACCGAAACATCGCTGAGAACGTAGAATATCAACAAAGGAGATGGACAGTTTAGGATGTGGCAGCCCTCACATTAACGGCGATGAGGTCGGATGGGGATGCGCAGGTACAAGAATATCTTGACCTTCGTATGCTTATGAATTAAATCTGAAGCCATGTCGGTCTTGAAATCGTGTTGACGACATTCGGAGGGAGGATTTTCCGCTACCTTTTACGTCAGCCTATCAAGAAATTTGGTTTGCATGCTGTGCTTGATCCCCTGTTTGAACAACAATGAAGGTTAGGAGGTCGAATGCTCATGAAATAATATTCTTTTCAGTGCTAGACTAACTCCTGTACGGCAGCAATGAAGACTACATGGTATCCGGCAGGTCTTTTAGAAGGTAAACCAGAAAAACCTTACGGTATAATTGCCTTGAACCAGCCAATCAATAAAAATGCACTCAATGCAGTAATCGATCACGCTACATTGCTAGTATGCGCAGATGGCGGTGGAAACAGATTAATGAAATACGACAAGGAGGTTTCCCTTCGAAGACGACGCCCAGATGTAATTATTGGTGATCTGGATTCACTCAGTAAAGAAGCAGAAGCATACTGGAGACGCACGGGCGTGAAGATTGTAGAAGAACCAGATCAGTATGCAACCGATTTCACGAAAAGCCTCAAATGGATGCGACAAGAGTGGGACAAGCTGGGTGGTAAGGATACAGAACTTGATGTCGTGGTTATGGGAGGACTAGGAGGTAGAGTCGACCAAGGCTTCTCCCAAATACATCATCTCTATATGGTCCACCAGCAACCTGAGCTCTTGCGCGGTGCTATCTATCTGCTATCCGAACAGAGTTTATCTTTTGTCTTAGCTGTTGGCGAGAACGAGATCTTTGTCAATCGACAGTCGTTTGCTGAGAACGTTGGCATTATTCCTATACTCGGCCCGACGCGTATCACCACATCTGGTCTTGAGTGGGACGTGTCTGATTGGCCAACCGAGTTCGGTGCGCAAGTAAGCACGAGCAACCATATCCGATCGGATGTGGTGAGGATTGTCGTTGGAGCCAAGCGACCCCTGTTGACTATCGAGCTCGCGGAGAGCCTGTGTGCCGGTGAATCTTGACTCATGGGTGTGGATTGATTGTTGATCAGACCGCTTCTTGACTGTTTTGAAAACAGCAATGCTAGCTTATTGCTGGAACTGTAGCTTCGAGCTGGTCTATGGGCACTTCGCAGGCGGCTGCCTGGATCCAGACCGCAACGCGTGCGTGATTGTTCTTGGATGCGTGAGCTTTGATCCAGTCAGCAACTGCTGATCATCACATGACCTGCTTTAATGAGCGAAGGTCGAGTGAATATAGCCACTCAATATCGATGCATGGCACAAACCGTGCTATTTCTCATTGGAATATGGTGGACTTGCAGACCAGTCTGGGGCGTCGTTCATGTCCTGAATAGCTCAAATTAGCCTGGCTTCTTTGTGCAAAGGCAGCGAATCTTGTGCGGAGGTCTGATGATTCTCTTGACCAGGTTTGGGGCTGGACAAGTTCTTCTGATGGCCATACCAATCAACATCACTAAGATTGAGTTTTCGTGCTCGAGGCGCACGGCCGTGTCTCTCCGACCGACTGAGGGAGTGATTCAAATGCTCGTATCCTGTTTTGGTCTGTTTAGCAAATTTCTTAGATGCCGTGGCTGGCTGGAGTATTGGAGCCAGAGCAGGGGCCTCTGTACCATCGTGCTGGTCATCATCATTTAGATCATAGTTAAGAACAAGGTTTTTTATCCTCTGTTGTTCTTCGCGTTCAGCAGCCTGCTGCGATTTCATGGATACCGCGAAATGTGAATCTGAAGGAAGGTCAATTGTGCGGGTCTGTAAATCAGTCAGCTCCGCAGTCATTGATGTCTTGATATTCTGTACCTGTTGTCTGTTGCCTCTCTTCGTCATCAATTGGAAAGCCATCGTGTTTGGCGGGAGAGTTTCGTTACCATTTTCATTACCTTCTTCCACCACAGTATCTGCTGTTGGACGCTGTGCTTTTCGAACAGGGAGTGGAACATCGAATCGAGCCTGTCGTTCGTTCTTTCGAGAGTCAAGGCTTTCGGCCATCATGCTGGCAAAAGCTGCATCGAATTCAGCTTCAACTTCAGGATCCAGCACTTCCTCTTCTCGCAGTACGACGATCTGTTCCTCTTCATCGGACAAACGCTCTTGTACTTCAGCATCGGAGGCGTCATCGGCAACATCATCGTCTTCCTCTGCAGAAGAGTCTTGGACCTCTACCTCGACTGCATTGTCATCATCGCCAAGGGCATCGTCCGAAGCAGAGTCTTCAACGTCTTCGGCCTCGTCAGCCGCACGGCCAGAAGCTGACTGCTGGTATTTGGCTGCAACCGCTTCACTGAATGCTTTCGCAGCTTCATCAACGTCCGTAATGAGCTTCCATTGTGGTCGTACTGAAGCATACACGTCTTGAATTAGGAAATCAATCTCCATCGGTAGTGGGTCCTTGGTAAGCACATAGTACTGAAAGAATGTCAAGAAGAAGTCCAACTTCTTGCGAGAACTTCCACGATCAAAGCAACCTCCACATGTCTCAAGTACCGTGCACAGCAGCCGGATGCGAAAGAAGTCGTCTGGAGTGTCGAGATGTGTGACACGTCCTGGCACTGGCGTGCCGCCTTCATGGCCAAACGTCACAATACGGTAGAGTGTGTCGAAGATGACGGCGGAATCGATCATCTTGTAGTTGTAGAGCTCACCAAGGTATTTAACCTCGGAGATTCGTCGTTGGTTGAATTTGAAATCGTTCTGCTCCAAACCAAGGGTAATGTTTTCTAGGACGTTATCAATGACAGCAATCGCGAAGTCCTGATGGTACCTCGATAATGCTCCGAGCAATACTGCAAGTAAGTGAATACTGCTGAATTTCACCTTTCCCGGCTTGCTGAAAATCTTCTCCAGCATAATCACGACATCGGGCTCTTCCCAGTGAAGCTTTCGAATAGTCTTCAGAATCTTCATGTAATTACGCTTAGTCATATCGAGGTAGACCAACTGCCTAATGAATAGCTCAGTTGGGGTACGTTCCTTCTGCTCGATTGCGGACCGCTCAGGAGGATCAACATAGTACAACGCATTCTCTAGCAACATTCGCTCCTGGGCCCCCAAATGCTGTGCGGATTTCTTCCTCCCTAGGGTTTCCAGGAAAGATGTCATTCTTGGGGCGGTCTCCGGATTTCGCAAGAGATAGCGACCACAGTTTTCAAGGAAGCTGGCAATAATCTCAATATTCATACGCGAAAAGTCGTCCAAGCTGACCCTGAAGCAATGGAATATGACGTGCTCTGGTACCACTCCGAATTTTGTCAGCTCTGCCAGATACCGCATATTCAGCAGCCGGACCTGCCCAAGAAAGTCTTTGGACTTTCGTCTTTGAAGACTTCGAAATTCGTCGTCGAGATACGATACCATGCCGTTAACGACATCAGGCATATACTGTCCAAGTGTTGCAATAAGACGTGCGTACAGCGGTAACAAGTCTGTCCGAGCTTTTGGTATCTCCTGCAGACTTTTCACAAGACGATTGCGAGACGCTTTTGAATTCAAGAAGCAGAAATCATGCGCAACCGAATCAACTTGCTCTTTAGTCTGCATTTCTGGCAGTCGTAGCAGCAAGGTATCAACCTGGGCTCCGACAGTTCTATTGGCAATCTGCGTTGACTGGTCGTCATTCTCTGTAGCAGCAGACTTCGCAGGCTGCACTTCAGTCGCACGAGTGGGGATTGCCTCTTCATTCTCCGTACGTGCTTTCTTACTGTCTTCCAGTAGAATGCCCGGCACTCGGCCTTTGAGGTCAATGAGATTCTCGTAGAAACGACGCTCATCCTCGTCTTCCCAAATCCCGACGCTGTCATTGGAGCTGCGAAGAACGTCTCCCACTTTGACAATCCCAACAGAGCTTGTAGCCATAAAATCGTTTCCCTCTTTGTCCGAAAGATCAGGCATTTCTTGCCCGAGGATATCACACAGCGTTTGTGCACTCGCTAAGAGTTTCTCTTGTACTTTCTGTTGCTTCTCGAAGTTTGTCTGTCTATCCTCAAAGATCTCTCCACTTCGGACATATGCTTCAGCATTTCGACGCCCTTGATTGTTCAGAGATTCGTGGTCGCGTACAATGCGCTTTTTGAGAAATTGGATGTAGCGGTCGATGACATTAAGAAAGCGTTGTCGAACGCCTTCAGGGATCAGAGGTAAATCGTCCACCTCGGTCGTCCCATTAATACTTTCGTGCTTCACATCTGGCACAACCTCGCCCTCCCCATCAACCTGTTTACGTGGCTCCTCTGATGGCGGTTTCATCCCCAGTATATCCCAGGCAAAGTTTTTCACGAACAAAACTGCCAGAGGCAAGTTGACCAATTCTGGGTCATGTCCAAGTAGATCTTTTAGGACTTCCAGTGGGAAAGGGTCATGATCTCGCATGTTATCGTTTTTGATTCCGTTCAAAGCGCTTTTCAGCTTTTGGGCCTCTGCGCTGCGACCTGGCTCAGCTGTGGCGACCTCCTTAACCTTCGCACTCGCATCGTCAGGTCGCTCCACATCCTCCAGACTGCGCAAGATGCCACATAGCCAGAACTCAGTCACAATCCGAAGCAGAATTCGATGTCGAGCCACACGTTCCTTCTCCTCACGCTCTCTCACTTCTTGACTCCATTGTTTGACTTGTGCTCTGTCCGGCGATGTCAACCCTCGTCCGAGGAGCCAACCTAGCTGTTTTGTGAATTCGCCAGGTCCAAATCTTTGATGTAAAGCGCTGACAATTTCTATGCCTGCCGCGATGTCTCCTGCTGTCTTCAACCGGCTAAGACCTTCTGCAGTTGCTGTTATAATTTCGGACAAATATTTCTGTAGGGACAGCGTTTTGATCTCAATAATCAAACCTGACTGCGCTGCAACGGCTATACCAGTTCGAAGTCGTTTAATGAAAGCCGTGTTCTTCTTCAAGGATGAGTCGAGTGAAGAATTAACGGAGAAAACATCTTGCCGAACCGTCAGGACATGAACACAATTCAACAAAAACAGACTCACCCTGTGCTCCTTCCCACACCTTCAAATTCAAGTCACGTAGTTCTCCTGTACATAGTGGTAAATATCAAAATCATATATGGGCGCAATTGGTATCCTCACTCTTTCTTTTGCGGTCCATGATGGGCCGCGGTGGAAATAGATTTTGAATGCCGTGTGCATGGCGCCTGTCTGATTCAGAGCATAGAGAGCAGAATTTCTACTCTCAGACGTCCAGCTTGAAGGAAAGATCAAACAAACACCACCATCAAATTTGTCACAGTACAAAGCAACGGCGTCATTCTAGGGTCACTACCAGTATTGTGAATATATAAGGCTCAACGAGGCGCGCTAAATTAATCTCCGATAACCCCGGCCAGATCTTGTCTTCCCCTAACTAATTCAGGGTGTTATTACTGTATAATCAAAGTACTATAAGGTGTCCTTCAAGTCTACTTAGTATCGCTTGGATCTTGGACTTGATTTGGCACTGGATTGATGTTGAGCGATGAGGCACGGCAGCAATGTGGCCAGACGTGACGGCTCTTTTTAATGGCCATCACGCACAGCATTCAAATAAAATTAGGAATTCCACAGCTCTGTCCAGTTCACCGAAAGGAGTTCAGTTTTGAATTTCAACGTGCCGAATATGGGTGATCGGTTGAGCAAGACGGTATAGAATATGTGATAATGGTTCAATTCTATCTCAAGACGTCTGCAATATGTAAACCTGTTCCCTCAAATGTTTTTGATCCTTTTCAGAAGATACTGTGAGACAGATGGTATCTAGACGCCGTTGGAGGAGAAGACCTCATCGATCTCCTTCTTGGCGTCCTCCTTGCTGATGCCCTTCTTCTCGGCAACCATCTCGGCCAAGGTGTCTCGGTTGCCAGCGCTCTTTTGGAAGTCCTCAGGAGTGAGTTCTGGGTACTTGGCTCGGAGAGCGGCTCTGGCTTCGTCAAGACCCATGGTGATTGTAAGGTTTGGTATGTGGTTGTCTGGGGTGTTGTATTAGTTCCCTTTCGTGCACTGTGTGAACAGTATATCTTACCTGTTGGTGGTTTGGTTTGAGTAGCTGTCTTGGTACGATTGTTTTGCACGGAAAAGGAACCTCTGGGACAAGGAAACTGCTGGTTATATAGACTATCTGCGATGGTGCCAGCACATCCCACCTTCGCCGTGTGGGACTATCCCTGGGATTCCATTTCATTGCAGTCCACCTGCCCCTCGGGTCTTTGCCCCACTGTCAACACGATACGCGAATGGGCAATTGAGCATCGCTCCGTGAAGACCTTGATCGCTCACGTAATTGGCACGGATTTGAAGAAAAGTGCTAAATGCAATCACAAGCATTCTCCATGCGCTAAGCCTGACAGTTGCAGTAGCCTCACCTAAATGATTGCACGCCTTCTTCTTGTGCTCGTGCTAATAAAAGCGGTGAGCCAGGAGTCTTCTCGTTCCGCAGACATTTCTAGCACATGTGAGATCCATCAGGTGGAAACCATGCGGGGCAATCGATCGCCGGTGCTGTAGCGAACGCAAGTAGATGTCCGAAAGATCGTACTTACTGCACGACAAATACTCAGAAATACATGCAGTAGAAAAATCAGAATCACGATGGGTGGATCTCGTCGACTAATAAAGAGTTTCGGGAAGCGGAGGAAGAAGCGAGGAAAGGGGCGTTCCAAATATTCAACCGTGCATCACGGACCGATGCTATATACCTAGCTAATCGGGCAGGTCTTCATGCAGGCACACATGTCAAAGATCACTACGCCTTGTATTTTGTCCACGCGCAGTCTGGCTGATCCCACAGCTCAAGCTTATCGAACATGGTTAGTGGTGAAAAGACACAATAGTCCCGATCTAGCCTCCTCACCGACACAGTCAATCCACCTGTTCTGAATCAGGGCGTTCGAATCTTTCTCAGACAGAGCCGAGATAGTGCTTTCAGGACTCTGTGTCGAACACGGAAGCTTTCTGCGAAGACAAACGTGCTTTTCGTGCGGCTGCATCCTCTTTCTCCTTGGCTTTCTCCTCAGCGAGTCGTGACTTTTTCCTTTCTCCAACCTGAGGGCCTCGACTTGAGGTGACCTTCCTCTTGCGCTTTTTGTTCGCAGTTTCTGCATCCGCTTCTGTTCCTGCATGCTGTATTGCCGAGGTTGTTCCTTCAATCGGCGCCTTTTTGGTGTTCTCGACGAATACGTCTTCCGCTAGCCAGACAGGGACGGCAAGAGAGTTAAAAGTTTTGATGTGGATGCTCTTGACATTCCTCCAACCATCCACCACCAGTCTATCTATCACCCCGTTCGCCACAGCTGTGGTATTCTCTCTTATCTGTTCAGCGGTGAATGTTTCGAGGGCCACCCGAATAGCAATGTTGTGTCCAGGGCTCAAGCTCACGGGCACGCAGGCGAGAGCTTTCTCTACTTCCTTGGCAACGTGTTGAGAACTTCCCACTAGGGCTTGTCTCTGAGACTCCGAGGCTTTTGCACTTGGACGCTTGTTTGATTTGTCTTTAGGCTCAGCTTCGGGTGCAAGGCTCACAGGGATAGGTCGTTTCGCTGTACCTTTGTAGAAGACCTTTCCAAGCACCTTAGGCAGTCTAGCAATAATTCGTTCATCGGCCAGGAAAACATCATGCTCGGATAAAAGCTGTCTTCGCTGCTCAAAGCTTTTGTATCGTGCGACCAGCTTTGCGAAGCCTATTATCTTAGTGATTCGTGTCGCCAATGCAGGTGGAAATGCCAGGTCGGCAACGAGGTTTTTGACCGCCCGCTGGGGATCAGTGGTAATGAGGCAGATGGTCGAGTTCTCGTTACGATTGAGCGAGTGGGGTACCGGGATCTTCGAAGGCTTCAACCGAATTTTGTCTTGGGTATATGTTTTGGTTGTGATGTTGAGCCAAATTGGTTGTGCACCTTCTTCGTCCTGATCCTCATCCGACTCATCCTTCGCAAGCAGGTTTCTCTTGCCTCCATGATCTTGTATTCGTTCTACCTCTGCTCTGACATGCCTCAATAGTGCTTGCGAGGCTCTCAAAGTTTGCTCGGGGTCAATCTGGTATGGTGTTTGTGTCTTGTCGACCTGCGACACATGCGTCGTCAACGCCATAGTTGCGCTCGTAGGCGAGAAGTACGACAAGAGGAGTTATAACAATTCGTACAGATCGCCAAGTCAGGCAATATCTCTTCTGGTGTTTGATCCAGTACTTGGTAGGCCAAGGTTCTCGTGGAAGTTCTACACGAAACTACACATACACATGAATATTGGGCTAAGAAAAAAAATAATGAATCGGTTTTAGTTCGGACGAATACTGGCCGCTAGTAGCGTGGAATTGACCGCCGCGTTCTTCCCACTATTGAGAGGATCTACAGTACAGAAACAAATCTCAAAATGCTTGATCTTCAGATATATCCGTGGACTTCTTCCTGTAGAAAGCACACTTTCAGCAAGGTGAATCTTGTGGAATGTCATATCGAGCGGGCGCTTGAAGGAACAATAGGTGTTGGAGTATGCCAGCGTGCATGCCACTACAAGGATGTAATGCAGAGCAAAATGCTCTTAACCGTTCGGTACACGTTCCCCTCCCCAGAATTTGTAGTTGCACTTCACCCACATCTGTCTTGATTTCTCGATAAGACATGCAGTGAACTCTCTCAACCGTGATATTCTGTCCGCTTGCTGCTCCCTTGGTCGAACTGCACGAGCAATAATTGCACTGGCTCAAAGTGACGCATCAGTCGCGTGTTTCACCCGCTGGATGCGGGATCCACACTCGTCCTGCTACGCGGTCGACCTCGCATGCTTGAGCGCGTCTGCTATCTTCCCAACCACTGGCACACCACCTGTGGCCGTTTGAGCGACCTTCCTTCGTGCACTGGTGCTTCGACATCCTCTTCACTACAGCGAGTATCGTGCTAGCGATTCCAGTCTTTACACACGTTAAACGATAGCTGAGTGTTGCAATATACTCTGGACCACTTCATTCACCAGCAAAGGTCGGCAGACACGCGACTACAACGGATACCAACTGCATGACAAAGAGATGCACACCGACGCTTCCCGGAACAAGGCAGAGCCGGCAAGTGTAGCTAAAAAGAAGTCTGCAGCCTCTCTACTACCCGCCTTCGAACCATTGTCTTCTTCCCCCGCGTTGCCGAAGACCTTGAAGAGATCCAGAGACACATTCGAAAGAAAACCAGCTTTACCAACACCGGTGCCTACGTCTTCCACCCACATTCTTAGCTCGTCTCCTCCACACAGAACGTTGGCTCGAACTCTATCCAAAGGCACTGAAAGAGTTCCATTGGGAGCATTACCGATTGTGCACGTAAAAGGTGATGGCACTTCGACCAAACTAGGCCGGTCGAGCCAAACCTGTGACTATCAGTTATCAGCCAACCGTCTAATATCAAGAGTCCATGTGGAAATCACGTATATTCCTGCTATCAATCGACTCCAACGCGAAAGGCTGGAGATTGCGTGTGTAGGTTGGAATGGAGTCAAAGTGCACTGCCAGAGCAAAATTTATGAGTTGAGGCGGGGTGCTATCTTCTCTTCAGACATTCGCCATGCAGAGATCATGCTGGACATACACGGCTCACGTGTCATTATAAAGTGGCCGGAGAAACCACGCCTAGGCGCTATCTCTTCTGATGAGGACGAATTCGAGTCATCTCCACCGAAGAAGCTCAAACCGATGCGTCGTCATTCGACACCACCAAGCCCAAGTCCAGCCCAGAACCGTAAGCCTATCACTACATTCCCGGTGTCACCGTGTCCTGCTGCTCAAGCACTGCTGCC